>OGOV01000885.1_pt1 | contig 29321 bp, 28 predicted proteins | sample 1552711 | NCBI WGS metagenome assembly OGOV01 (sample SAMEA2580216, study PRJEB22360) | human gut metagenome | biome: human gut; feature: human-associated habitat; material: faeces | place: Denmark | collected 2008/2010 | reverse complement strand
TATTTATTAAAATAATTGAAATTATTAAAGTTTTAATTAAATAGTTAGTAAGTTCTTTTTTGTCTTTAAATCGTTCCATTAATATTAAATTATTAAATATAGTATCTAGTATGTTAATAGATAATAAAAGTGTACTAGGAATTAATATAAATGAGATAAAGGCATTTCTTTCTATTGTTGTTTTAATAATATCTATAGAATTATTAGAAAATACTAAGGAAAATGTAAATATTAATAAATATATTATTAAATATGAAATATTTTTTTACTACTTTTCATAAACTAACTCCTTTTTTAATGAAGTGCATTTTAATTACCTATTGACTATTCGTCGTAGGTCCAAAAACCGGTTATACCGGTACCTCCTATGTATACACCAGTTGTTTTAAATTGCAAATAATAACTACCTGGAATCATTTGTGATTGTGTACCAAAATTTTCAATTTCCCAACTACCATTTTTTTTATTTAAACCACGCCATAGTCCGTCAGTAGCAGTACCATCTGATGCGAAAAGTGCAACATAACTTTGTCTATCTTTATATATTTCAAATGGTTCGAATGTTTGCCTTGTATATGTTTGTTTAGTAATGTTTGATGTTTTTGGTTTATCAAACATGTTATCTAAAAATACAGATACTCCTATTATATTTGTGGCAAGAGTAGCTGTAGATAAGCAAAATAATGCCATCAATAATATTCCTAAAAAAATTGATTTAAATGTTTTCATAAATACATCCTATTATTTTGGTGTAATGCCCTCCTTATTATTTAATAATAAATTTGGAGGATTTTGTCATTTCTTGCATGAAATGCATTTTTATTTTTTATATAGGTATTATATTAACTTTTTGTTTATTATATATCATTATTAAATATATTTGTCAATGAATTTATATTTAATATTTTCTTTTAATTAGAAAAAATAGCTATATTACTATAGCTATCATATTATTAGATCCCTTATTAACTACTTTAGTAAGAGTTGTTTGAAGTTTGTATCTGATATTTTCTGGCATCATAGCAAGTTTTGCTTGTATACCTTCTTGTACAATATTATCTAAACTACGACCAAATATTTCTGATTTCCATACTGCTTGTGGATTAGTATCATTTTCTTTCATTAAGTGATTTATTAGTTCTTTACTCTGTAGTTCTGAACCAATAATTGGTTCGAATGTGGATTCTACATCTACTCTTATCATATGTATGGAAGGCGCTATTGCTTTTAGTTTTATACCATATCTATTTCCATGTTTTAATATTTCTGGTGTTTCTAGTTTTAAATCATCTATTATAGGTACTGCTACTCCATAACCAGTCTGTTTAACCATTTTAAGTGCACTTTTGATGTGTTCATATTCTGTTTTAGCTTCACTTAATTCTTGGAATAAATTAAGCATATCTGCTCTACTAGTTATTTCTACTCCTATAATTTCATTTAAAACGTCATTATATAAATAATCTGGAGATGTTAAGTTTATGGTAACTGTACCAGTTTGTGCATTTACATCTTTTAAATAGGCCTTTTCTATATATTCATTAGATACAAAATGTTTGTTAATAGTTTCAACATCTCTTAATTTATCTACTTCAGTTACACATTCTCTTATTTCCTCTATGTATACTTTCTTTAACCAATGATTATGGTTTAAACATGCTATCCATTCTGGAATGTTAACATTTATGTTTTCAACAGGAAATTCATATAATGCTTCTTTTAGTATATTATAAGAATCTTTTTCTGTCATAGTTTCTATACTTATTGGTATTGTTGGTACATTATATTTATTTTTAATACTATCTGCTAATCTTTCTGTTTCTGGTAACATAGGATGTGTACTGTTTAGAAGAACTATAAATGGTTTTCCTATTTCTTTTAATTCGTTTATTACTTGTTCTTCTTTTTCTTCATAGCATTTTCTTTCTAATTCACCAATAGAACCATCTGTAGTTACTACTATACCTATTGTAGAATGATCTCTAATTACCTTTTCTGTTCCTATCTCTGCTGCTTCTATGAAAGGTATTTGTTCATCATACCATGGTGTTCTTACCATTCTAGGCCCATTTTCATCTTCATATCCTTTAGAACCTTCTATAACGTATCCAACGCAGTCAACAAGTCGTATACTTGCTTCAAAATCTTCAATTTTTAATTTAGCCGCATTGCTAGGTACAAATTTTGGCTCTGTTGTCATTATTGTTTTACCTTGAGCACTTTGAGGTAATTCGTCTAAGCATCTTTTCTTTTCATACTCATCTTCAATATTTGGTAAAACCAAAGTTTCTATAAACCTTTTTATAAAAGTAGATTTACCAGTTCTAACCGCACCAACTACTCCTAAATATATTTCACCATTAGTTCTAAGAGAAATGCTTTTAATAATTTCATTTTTTTCCATTTAATCCCTACTTTCTTGTTATTCATTAAAAATATATGATTAAATAGAAAATATAGAACAAATAAAAACATATAGTTTTAAACTATACATTCTTAAATATAATTTATGTTGTTTCTACTAGTGTGTATTCTATTCTATCATTATCTTTTAATTCTACTTTTACTCCATAAAATTCGTTAAAATCTTTTGTTTCATCTTCATCTATTAAACCAACTTCTATTAGTTCTTCTATTGTTACTGTGTTAGAATCTCCAACTTTTTTTATTCCATCAAAAAAATATTTATCATAATCATTTGCATATTCCTTTGCTGAGCTTATTAGTTTTTCTTTTAATAATTCTTTTTGCTTTGTTTCTTGATCTTTTACTATTCTTGTTAATTTAGGTGTTATTATCATAAATACTACTACTAAAATAACTACTGTTGCTAGTAACTCTATTAATGTAAATGCATTCTTTTTCATATCATCACCTTTCTTATTATAACCTTAATGATATGTTATTTGCAATAATAATAAACAAATAGTTATTGTTTTACTATTTGTTTATATACATCTTCGTATTGTTTTACTAATATAAAATTGATTTCTTTTTTTATTTCTTTTGGTATTTCATCTAAATCTTTTTCATTTTTATATGGTAGAATTATTGTTCTTATACCACTTCTATATCCACCTATTACTTTTTCTTTTAAACCACCTATTGGAAGAATATTTCCTCTTAATGTGATTTCTCCTGTCATACCTATTTTATTATCTATTTCTTTATTAGTAAATGCACTTATTATTGCAGTTACTAGTGTAATGCCTGCACTTGGACCATCTTTTGGTATTGCACCTTCTACTGCATTTATATGTATATCGCTATTTTCTAATAAATCATAAGCTATATCAAATTTTTCATAATTACTTTTTACATAACTTAATGCGATTTCTGCACTTTCTTTCATTACTTCTCCTAATGAACCAGTTAAGATAAGATTACCTTTTCCTTTAAAATATGTTGCTTCAATAGGTAAAATTGTACCTCCAAAATCTGTATAAGCAAGACCATTTACTACTCCATTTGTTTTTTGATTATCAATTTCTTCATCAAAGTATTTTTTCTTTCCTAAATACTCTTCTATTTCCTTTTCTCCTAATTTATACTTTTTCTTTTGTTTATTTAATACTATTTCTGTTGTTATTTTTCTAAGTATACTTGCTATGTTTCTTTCTAAATCTCTTACTCCTGCTTCTTTTGTATAATTTTTTATAATGGTTAATATTGCTTTATCTGTAAATATTATATCTTTATCTTCTAATCCATGTTCTTTTATTTCTTTTACTATTATATGTTTTTTTGCAATATCTAATTTTTCATACTCTGTATAACTACCTATTTCTATTATTTCTAATCTATCTCTTAGGGCATCAGGTATTTGATATATATAATTTGCTGTTAGTATAAACATTACATTAGATAAATCAAATTCTTCTTCTACATAACTATCAACAAAATATTTATTTTGTTCTTTATCAAGTACTTCTAATAATGCACTTGCTGGATCTCCTTTTATATCTTTTGTTAACTTATCTACTTCATCTATTAAAAATACTGGATTATTGCTTTTTGATCTTTTCATTGCGTTTATAATCCTACCTGGATTTGATCCGATGTATGTTCTTCTATGACCAATTATCTCTGCTTCATCGTTTACGCCACCTACTGATATTTTGACAAAGTTTCTATTAGTAGCTTCTGCAATAGATTTAGCAAGAGTGGTTTTACCTACACCTGGTGGGCCGGATAAGCAAATTATGGGAGATGTTAAGTTTTTACTCATTTGTTTTACTGCTAAGTATTCTATAATTCTTTCCTTTACTTTATCTAATCCATAGTGACTATTGTCTAATATTTTTCTTGCTAATTTTAAATCCGTATTTTCTTTTGTACTTTCATTCCATGGAAGGGATAATAGTAATTCTATATAATTTCTTACTACACCTAGTTCAGGAGAATTAGAGTTCATTAATTCATATTTTTTTATCTCTTCAAGTAATTTATTTTTTATGCGTTCTGGACATTTTAATTTATTTACTTTGTCATTTAATATTTCCGCATCTTTTTCTTTTAAATTTACATCCCCTAATTCTTCTTTTATTAAACGTATCTTTTCTCTTAATATAAATTCTTTTTGACTATCATCAAGAGTTTTCTTTAGTTTTTTTTCTATTTTTTTGTCTAATTCAAGTATTTCTTCTTCTGTTTTTATATCCTCAAATAGCATTATTACTCTTTTATATGGGTTTACGGTATTTAAATATTCTTTTTTTCTTTCATAATCAAGTGGTAAATAATTTGCTACTATATCACTTATTTTTGAAATACTATTTAAATCGTTTATTTGTGCAAGAATACTGTTACTCATGTGAGGATCTTTTGTTACATATTCATCTACTCTTTTTAAAAGTTTTCTTATTAAAGCAGTTTCATCCATTGGTGACATAGCAAATTGTGTAGTAGAGGTGATTAATGCATTTAGTGTATTATCTTTTTGACTATAGTTACTATATTCAACTACTTTTACTCTATTTATTCCTTCTAATACTATTCTTGTTATATTACCTATATCCATTTTCATTGTTACTTTTGCAACTGTACCTATTTTAGGTAATTTATCTACTTCTACTATTTCTTCTAATGGATTATCCGGACTTATTAAAAGTATATGTGAATCGTGATTCTTTTCTGCTAGTTCAAGTACGTGTTTATCTATATCACTATTTAATTCTAATCTAAAGTCGCAATAAGGCAATAATACAGCACCTTTTAATAATATAACAGGCAAGTTTGTTTTAACCATATAATCGCCTCCAAAACTATTCCTTATTATACATATTTTATTTTGTTTGTCTATTGAAAAGAAAAAAATAATAGAAAAAAATACATGACTTAGCATGCATTTTTACCATTCGTTTATATCCTTATTACTTTTTTCAAAATCAAAACTATATTTTCTATTATCTACGTTACAGTATCTACAAAATGGTACTGGTTTTGATAAAAATTCTAATATTTCTTTTTTGTCTTTGTTTTAAAGTATGACATGTGTTTGCTAGATAACATTTGCAGAAATTTTTCTCAATTTGGAATCTTCCTTCTTCATCTATTGCGACAGATAAAAATGATTCGTTTTTACCTAGAAATCTATTGATAATTCTTTCTTTTTCACATTTACTACATTTTTTATTTAATGTTGTTCTCAAAACATCAAACCCATGTTTGTTTATTAATCTCACTAAATGTTGAACATTTAGTTCTTTAATTTTGTAAGCATTAGCAATTGCTTTCTCTTGAAATTCCTTTGTTTTTCATATGATAAATATTTATTTTATCCTCATAACTTAATTTTGACATATAAAAACCCCGTTTCTTGTACATAAGAGAAACGAGGTTCATATCATTCTAGTTATTTTCTTTTAAAAATTCAATAGTTTTTCTCATTTTTTGATCATATTTAATCATATCAGTTCCACCAAAACCCTTAATTAATTCATCTTTTGTCATTTGATATAGTTCTGATAATCTTTCTATTTCTTTTTCTATATCACTATCTGATACTTCTATTTTTTCTTTATCTGCTATATATTCAAGCATGTATCTATAAGTAATATTTTTTGATGCTTCATCTTTAAGTTCTTCTTCCATATCTTCAATTGTCTTTTTGGCAAAACTTAAATATTGTTCAAGAGATAATCCTTGCATTTGTAATCTTTGATTATATGTATCAAGCATTCTATGTACTTCTTCATGTACTAATTCTTCTGGCAATTCTATTTCAGTTTCATCTTTTACTTTTTCTATAATTTCGTCTATAAGTTTGTTTTCTGCTTCTCTTTCTTTTCTTTCTTTAATTTCTTTTTTACAATGTTCTTCTAATTCTTTTTCTGAATTAACTCCTTCAATTCCTAAATCATTAAAGAAATCTTCGTTTATTTCAGGTATTACTCTAGTTTTAACTTCATGTATAGTTACTTTGAATACTACTTCTTTTCCCTTTAATTCTTCACTTGGATAATCTTCTGGGAATGTAACTTTAATATCTTTTTTATCATTAGTTTTAAGATTAATTAATTGTTCTTCAAAACCAGGTATAAATGTATGACTACCTATTTCAAGTGGATAATTTTCTCCTTTTCCACCTTCGAATGGTACATCGTCTTTAAAGCCCTCAAAGTCAATTACAGCAGTATCTCCATTTTCTATTTTTCCATCTTTAACTTCTATTTCTGCAAATTGATCTTTTAATCTATTAATTTCGTTTTCTATTTCTTCTTTTGTTACTTCAATTTTTTCTCTTTTCACTTTTAAACCAGTATATTTTTTTACATTAACTTCTGGTTTTGTAATAATAACAAATTCTATTTCTGCACCATCTTTATTTATACTTTTGATATCTATTGATGGCTCTACGACTGGTTCTAGTTTGCTTTCTTTTAATACTTCTGTATATAAAGATGGAAGTATAATATTTAATGCATCGTTATATAAAGATTCAACTCCATATTTTTTTTCAAATATATTTCTTGGACATTTGCCTTTTCTAAATCCATCTACTTTTGCATCTTTTACATTTTTTTCAAATGATTTATCTAATGCTTCTGTCCATTCTTTTCCTTTAATTTCTTTTGTTATTACATGTTTATTTGACATATATTTTCCTCCTTAAAACATCTAATATTATATAGAATTTACTAAAAAAAAGCAACTAATGTTACTTAATTTCTAGTATTTCAATTTCATATTTTCCATTTGGACTTTCTACTGTAACTATTTCTCCTTTTTTATGTCCAATTATTGCTTTTGCTATTGGAGATTCGTTTGATATTTTATTTTCAAATGGATCTGCTTCGGTACTACCTACTATTTTGTATTCTTCGCTATCATCTTCACCTACGTATTTTATAATTACAGATGAGCCGATTCTTGCTTTATCACTTGCTTCTTCTGAAATTATAGTTGCATGATCTACAAGATATTCTAGTTCTTGAATTCTACCTTCTATAATAGCTTGTTCTTCTCTAGCAGCATGATAATCAGCATTTTCTGATAAATCGCCTAAAGCCCTTGCTTCTTTTATCGCTTTTATTATCTCAGGTCTCTTTACTGTTTTTAATTCATTTAATTCTTCTTCTATTTCTAAAAATCCTTCTGATGTTAAGAAAACTTCTTTTTTTTCGCTTGTCATTTTATTCACCTCAATAATTTTCTAGTACATAATACGCTTTTTTTATTTATTTGTCAACATTATCACATACACTTCTTATAGTATTCAATAATATGTTTTTTGATACATTATTATTCACATTTTAGCTTCGATACGCTAATTCCATCTCCAACTTTATAAAATCTTGTATTAAACGATGTATTTTCATTTAAAAAAGTTATATATCTTTTTATTTTATCAACCAATTGTCTCAAATTTTTATTTTTTATTCTTTCCTCTTGTTCTACTAAACCATGGAATGTAATATTATCAGTTATAATTACACCATCATCTTTTAAATTATTAGAATATTTTTTAAAGAATTTTGTATATTGTCCTTTAGCAGCATCTATAAATATTAAGTCATATTTATCTTTTATATCAAGATCAAGTGCATCCCCTAATATTAAAGTAATTCTTTTTTCTAAACCAAATTCTTTAATATTTTTTAATGCTTCAATATATCTTGTTTCATCTCTTTCTATTGTTGTTACTTTAATTTTTTCATCTACTAAAGCCATTTTTATTGCAGAATATCCAATTGCAGAACCAATTTCTAAAATATTCTTTATTTTATTTTGTTCTATATATTTAGTTAAAAATCTTATACCACTTTTTTCCATTATAGGAATATTATATTCCTCAGCATACTTTTCGATATGCTTAAAATCTTTATTCATTTTTTTACTCCACTTTTTACATATTATGTAACTTCAAATGAAAACAGTAACTTTTGAAATTACTGTATAATTCTATAATTTTTTTTTGATTTTGTCAACTAAAACATTGTACAGGTGTGTTATTATTAAAACTTTACTCTTATTAAATCATTTTTAAATACTTCTGTTTCACAATTAATTTTTACTATTTCTTGTGGATGATTTGCTACTTCTATGTATTCGTCTTTTTCATTTTTTATATATTTTACTTTAATAGTTATATCATTTGTATTTGGTCCAAAAACAGTAATTTCATCACCTTTTTTAAAATAATTTCGTTGTTCTAGTGTGATTTCTTTTGTTTCTTTATTGTAATCTAATACTACTCCTAGGAAATCTTTATTTGATGGTTCTTCTCTTGTTAGATAGTATTGTTCATTAACTCCTGGTTTTTCTTTAAAGAATTGTGGAACACTATCTCTATTTGCACATCTAAATAATTCATAACTATATTTTGATATATTGCTAATAGTACCTTTTTCATAATATTCATCTATTACTTTTCTATATACGTTAAGTACAGTTGCAATATAATAAATAGATCTCATTCTTCCTTCTATTTTTAGAGATGTTATGCCCATATCTATTAGATCTTTTATATAGTTTATCATCGATAAGTCTTTTACTGTTATGGCAAATTCATCTTTTGAGATTTCTTTTTCGTTATCATATAATCCAAAGTTCCATCTACATATTTGACTACATCCACCTCTATTAGAATCTCTATTTGTAAAATAATTAGATAGTACACATCTACCACTATATCCAACGCACATTGCTCCTTGTATAAATACTTCTAAATCTATTTTTGAATGTTTTAGTATACTTTCCATATCTTCTTTAGAACATTCTCTTGCTAGTACTACTCTTTTAGCCCCTTCGTTATACCAAAAATTACATGCTTCATAATTTAGTGTATTTTGTTGTGTACTTATATGTATTTCCATATTTGGAATTACTTTTTTTGCAAATGTTAATACTAGTGGATCTGAAATTATTATTGCATCTACTTTTGCATTATTTAAATTTATTAAATATTCTTCTAATCCAGCAATATCTTCGTTATGAAATACAATATTAACTGTTACATATACTTTTTTGCCTAAATTATGTGCATAACTACATGCTTCTTTTATTTCATCAATATTTAAGTTTTGTGCATTAGCACGTAAGCTATAATCTCTTCCTCCAAAATAAACAGCATCTGCACCATATAAAAATGCCCATTTGACTTTTTCTAAATTTCCTGCTGGTGCGAGTAATTCTATCTTTTTCATTATTTCACCTTAAATATACTTTCTTTATATAAAAATCCTGTATATGTATTTTTATCTGCCTTATTATCATTTTTTATATATTCATCAACTATTTCATTAAATTTATTTTCTTCTATTAATAAACTATTTAATATAACGTAGTCAATATTATTATCATTTAAATCTTTTAATACATTTATTCCATTTATTATATCTTCTGTTATAAATGTGTTTTTGTATTCTTCATATATTGGATAGTATTTATTTCTTTCTTTTTCATACAAGTAATATGTTTTATCTTTATATTCTTTGTTTACGTATTTCATGTAATTTGAAATAAGTGATCTTGCTGATACGAATATAGGTATATGTCCATATAGATATACCATTATAATCATATTTGTTTCTTTTTTTATTTTTATAAAATCGGTATACATTAATTCTGTACTTAATACTGCTCCTTTAACTCCTAATTTATTCCAGTAGTTACAAGTTACACTATTAGTTGGTAAATGCATTGTATTCCATATTAAATTTAAGTTTAAATTTAGGTTTTTGTTTATATTAAATATTGCTATATCTTCATATAAAATACCTTTTATATTTATTTTTGATAATTCTTTTAATTTGTTTTTTATGTCATCTAATTCGTTATTATGTATTGGTTTATTTATGGATATATATATTTCTTTTTTAGTATTTAGTTTTTTTATGGTATCAATATCTAGTTTTAAATTTTGAAATATTGAATAATTTTTAAGTCCTATAATATATCCAGCAATATCTTTATTATTTAGATATTCTATGTGTTTTAAATTTATTGGATTAACAAGTATTTTTGTCATTTCACACCTCTTACTCTTTATATTTTGATAAGAATAAATCCGTTTCGTCTTTTTCTTCTTCTTTATATTCTAACTTAGGTAAATCTTCTTTAGATGATAAACCAAAATAATCAAGAAAATCATCTGTTGTTTTATATAATATTGGTCTTCCTGGAATGTTTTCTCTTCCTGCTTCTTTTATAAAGCCCTTAGCAACTAATCTTCTTATCATTTGTGATGATGAGATACCTCTTATTTCATCTACTTTTATTCTTGTTATTGGCTCATTATATACTATTATAGCAAGTGTTTCTAAAGCAGCTTGTGAAAGGGTATTATTGCTTTCTTCTATTAGTTTTTTGTAATACTCTTTATGTTCTTTTTTAGTTGTTAGTTTTAATGAATTTCCTAAGTAATCTATTCTAAGTCCTCTATCTATACTTAGGTAATCATTTTTTAACTCTAATACAAGTTTTTTTGCGTCTTCTTCACTTATTTCTAATATGTTAGATATTTCAGGAATAGTTATTCCATCATCTCCTACAATAAATAAAATACCTTCTAATACAGCTTTCACTCTTTCACTTCCTTTATAATAATATTTCCAAAATTATTATCCTGTTTTATTTCTATTTCTTTGTTTTTGCTCATTTCTAGTATACTTAAAAATGTAACAACTACATAATCTTTTGTTAGTTTATCGAATAAATCAATAAAATTTACTTCATTTTTTGTTTTTAATATTTCTTTTATTTTTATTATTCTATCACTTACAGATAACTCTTTTGTAGTTATTTTTGTATTTAGTGGTTTTTCATACTCTTTTCTATCAATAAATTTTTTAAATGCGGATATTAAATCGTTTACTGATAATTCGCTATTATTAATTACTTTTTCATCATATTCATTTATATTAGAGGGAGTTTTTGTGTATATTTCACTTCTTATGTCTTCTAGTTTTTTAAATTCAGAAGTAATTTCTTTATATTTTTTGTAATCAACAAGACGTTTTATTAGTTCTTCTTTAGGATCTTCTTCTTCTTTGTCATCCTCTATTTTTTTTGGAAGTAAGCTTCTAGATTTATATTCTAAAAGTTCTGTTGCCATAACTAAATATTCACTTGCGATATCTAGGTTAAGTTCTTCCATTTGGTGTATGTATTCTAGGTATTGATCTGTAATATCAGATAAACTTATATCATATATATCTATGTTTGATTTTTTTATTAAGTGTAATAATAAATCTAGTGGTCCTTCAAATTCATTTATTTTGGTAACGTAATGCATAAATTCACTTCCCTAGTACAATTATAACTTATTGTGATATAATTATCTAGGTGATTTAATGAAATTATTTAGTAAAAAAGATGAATCTTTTGTTTGTGAAAACTGTAAAAAAGAAGTAGAAGTTTTAAATTATACTTCTAGAGATCATTGTCCATTTTGTCTTTATTCAAAGCATGTTGATATAAATCCTGGTGATAGATTAAATAGTTGTCTAGGATTATTAAAACCAATTGGAATAGAGAAATTTAAGGATACTTATAAAATAATATATAAGTGTGATAAGTGTAATAAAATACATAAAAATATTATGGCTAGTGATGATGACATGGATTTAATTATTGAACTATCAAAAAATACTAATTTGAGTTAGTATTTTTATTATTATTAAGCCAATTTATATGGATCACTACTTGTTCCTGATCCACCTTTCATTAAAACACTAGATTTTAAATAGATTGAAGGTGCAACATCGAAACCAAAACTAGCAAATTTATTCATAGCACCAAACATTCTATAATAAACGTAGTTGTTATTACCACTTACGGCCCATGCATTGCTTGCATCTGCAGATTGGCCACTAGGAGATAAATACCATGTCCAATCACTTCTTTGCATCCAGTTGTTATTCTTACATACAAATAAATTTGAACTATCTTTTGTTTGTATATTTGTTTCGCAAGCACTTTCACTACTTGCATATGCCCAGTCTGTTATATATGGCAGTGCTACATATCCTGTCCATTTTGCTGTTCCTCTTTCAGCATTATAAAATGAAATGGTATCTTCTATGCTCATCTCAATTGCGCCTAAACTCCATGTATGTTTATCTATTAATAATTTTGCAGTTCTATCTAATGTATTAGTTGGACATGTCGTTTCTGAATTATCAGCACCATTATAGCACGTTGTTTCTACTCCACCATAATACATTTTATTTAAATATACTTGTAAATCTGCTCCTAAATAGGTATTACCATTTACATCTGTGCTTTCTCCCCACTGATTTATTCCATTACCTTTGTTAATTGATGAATCGCTACTATCCCATGATAAACTGCCTAATGATTCGCTTCTTACTAGTTTTACATTATTTCCAAATACTCCTATTATTCTCCATAATTCATTATTGAAACTTACATAATTATTTGGGTTTGCTCCATAATATCTTATGTTTGTATCTACTGTATTATCTTTCTTTAATCCATTACTTGTTCTTAAGGATTCGTCGTTATATAAGTCTATTATATAATCTCTTATAGTTATATAATCTCTTGTATCTGAATATACATATACTTTATTGTCATCAACATTTACATATCCGTTTAGATTTGAATTATCTATTGGATTTTTTATTGGACATTCTAAATAATCATTTTTACATAATGTTTCTATTGAAATAGAAGTAGGAACTTTTAATTCATAGTCAATTACGTAATTTCTTGCTGCACTAATTAATAAATCTTTTGTTTTTTCAAGTGCATCAGTTTTTTTGTTTTTTAAACTTGTAATAAGTTGTGGTACAGATATAACCATTATTATAGTTAATATAGCAATAACTGCTAATAATTCTACTAATGTAAATGCATTTTTTTTCATACTATCACCTATTATAAGTATACAATTTTTTTAATATTAAATCAATTTACATTAGATTTTTTATATGCTTTATATCCACCTTCTATAGAAAATGTTTTATATCCCTTTTTATTTAACATTTTTGATAATTGTTCTGATCTTATACCAAGATCACAATATAAATAATATACTTTATTTTTCTTTAAATATTTTTCTGGAACTAGTTCTAAAAGATCATTTGGTATGTTAATTGCATTTTCTATATGACCCATTTTATATTCGTATGATTCTCTTATATCTATTAATATAGTTTCACTTGGTTTTAAATATCTTATATTTACACTCATATACTTCACCATTATATTTTATGGTACATTATTTAACTCGCTCATAATATTTTACTATGGAAAAAGAAAATAACACATATAGTGTTATTCATCAAAGAAGAAATCATCAAAAAATTCATCATCACTTACATCTTCGTCTTCTATTTTTTCTATTATTTTATCAATATCAGCACTTACTTTGACTGCGTTGTCTTTGCTTGGTTCAACAATTTTTCTTAAATCATCATTATTGTATGTTGGTTTTTTGTCTTGATTTATATCTTTAATATTATTTACGATTTTATCAAGAGATTCATCATTCAAATTTTCGAAAGATACTTCATTTGATTTACCATTTAACTTTTTGCTATTTTCCGCATCTTCTTTTTCAAGTTCTGCAATTTTCGCATCTATTTTCTTTATAAGTTCATCAACATCAAATTCATCTTCTTCAAGTTTTGGTTTAGTTGGTACGTTTCTTGAAAATGGAGGCATAATTGTAGGCCTTTCTATTCCAAAGCCAGATTCCATAATACTATCTTTTTTCTTTTCTTTAACAAATGTTTTTAAATCAAATAGTTCTATTGAATGTTTTTCTCTACTTGGATATGTTGCTTTTTCATATTTTGGAATATTCCAGTTATATTCATCTACACCTTTAAGTTTTGTTTGGAATGGATCAACACGTTGTTTTTTTACAATTGCATCTTTAAATTTAAGGCGTTGCAAATCTGTTACTGATATTAGTGGTCTAGTTTCATCTGGTTTGTCTTTACTTTTACCTTTAACTTTTCTATCACCACATAGTTTACTTATTTCTTCTAGTGCATTAAGTTCACTACTTAATAAGTAAATCATATTTCCACAATTTCCTTTAATTGTTTCTGCATTTTCTTTACCATATACTTGGTTTAATTGTGCAAAGTTTTGTATTATTAAATTAAATCTTATTTGCCTTGAACGCGCCGCGGTAATCATTGTTGTTACGTCTTTTAATTCGGGCATATTAGCAAATTCATCAAGAATAAAGTTTGTTCTTACTGGAAGTTTACCTCCTGCTTCTTGTGCTACATCTATTAAGCTTTCGTAACACTGTTTTACAAATATAGTAGTAAGAGCATGATATGTTCTTTTTTCATCTTGAATAATTAGAAATACTGCTGTTCTTCTTCTTCCTATATCCATCATATCGAAATCACTTTTTGATAGCATTTCAGATAAGTTTTCAGCCATTGCAAATATATTTATTTTTTGTCTAAATACAGATATAATACTTCCTTTGGTATCATTTGGTGCATCAATTGTTCCTGCTGCGTTTATATATGCAGGATTAGATGAATCTTTCATTTTAAAGTATTCTTTTGCATATGTAGATGCGCCATATTTTTCTTCACCTACTGTAAGCATTTGAATTATTGAATTTATATTTATATATTTTTCATCTGCATCTTGAAATAATCCTTGTGCTAAACCGACGAAATAGTCGGCTGATGTGTTTTGCCAGAATGGATCATCTGTTTTTTCTTCGTGAAGTATATTTATTGCTAAATCTCTAAGTAATTCGTTTGATTTATCGTAATTTCCACTTTTATAAAGTATGTAAGGAAGCGATAGTGGATTCCACATATTACCCTTTTGTGGGTTACGGAAATTAAGTAAAAGTATATTGTAACCTCTATCTCTTAAGAAGTTTGCATTGTTTTCATATATTTCACCTTTAGGATCTGTAATAACCATTGACTCGCCTTTTTTTGCAAGAATATGAACTAGTGGATTAACTATACAATATGTTTTACCACTACCTGTTGCTCCTATAATTAAGCTATGACTCTCTCCGTCATCAACCCAAATTTTTCCTTTTTCTGAGTATAATGGTACTCCTGCAGCATCATATGTATAATCAGGTTCATGAACTTCTTTTACTCCAGGTGATTTTTTTATATCTTCTGGTTTTGCCCATTTTGAATAACCATCTCCAACTTTTTTTTCTTTTGCAAAGCCAATGCCTTTTTCTCTATCAAAGAAATATGATGACACGAGAAGAAGTATTGCCATATTTGCGATTATAAAAAATAGTATTGTACTAAATATATTTTCTTTTGATAAACCAGGAAACGGATTGAAACCAACTAAGGTTCCCTTACTTGATAAACTTGTTATATTCCCTATACCAACTGCTATTAAATAAAATAGAAAAATTGAAAATAATATAAAGTATAGTATATCTTTGGGTTCTGCTCTAAATTTCAATTTCATATTCTCACCCTCTTAATTATTATTAAACTACATAGATTATATCAAAATTAAAACTAATAATAAAGTGTTATTAATTAGTATTAAATAAATTTGCTGGATTGTATGTTTCTTTTGTATCTACATTCCACATTTGAAAGTGCAAGTGTACTCCTGAGGTTTTTCCAGTATCTCCCATAATTCCTATTATTTCACCTGCTTTAACTCTATCACCAACACTAACTAAGAATTGGCTTAAGTGTCCATATTGAGATATATATCTTTTTCCATCAGATGTAGTATGTGTTATTTCAATAACTTTTCCTCCAAGTGTTTCTGTATTCGCTCTTGTTACTACTCCATCACCCGTTGCATAAATGTTTTTATCGTTAGATACTAAATCCATGCCTAAGTGTCTTCCTGCAAAAATACCTGTTCTATTACCATATGGGGATGTAACACCTATGTTTCCTTTTAATGGCGATTGTAAGTTAATATTTTGATCACGCATTACTGATAAAGGAATATTACCAGTACTACCATTTTCTTCAGTTTCATCTTCATATAAAATTTTAAATACTTCTCTATTCATTCTTATACTATCAATAACTTGTTCAAGTCCTTCTTTTGTAGAAACTTGTTCATCTCCATATATTTTTGCTAATATATCTTTCTTTTCTTTAAGTAATTCATAATATTTTTCTATATTTAATTGATAAACTGTCTCCTTTATAAGTTTGCCCACATTTTCTTCATTACATTCAGTTTCAGTAATAGTAGATGGATCAGTAAAACTTGTATCAATAACTGTATAATATGTCATTTTTCCATCAACTTCTTTTGCTTTACATTCGAAAACTGCACTATCTTCTATGATTTGAAATAGACCTACTTCTTTAAAGTATTTTAATCTATCTAAAAGATTTTTTCCATTAACATTTGTAAGATCATCTGTTTCATATTTTTCAAAGGAATCAGTAACGTCCGAAAAAACGGTTGATAAAAGTAATGGTATATTTATATTAACCTCGGTTTCTTCAAATATTTCATTTGATGTTTCTACTGCTTTTGTAGCTATTAATTTATTGCTCTTTTCAAAACTTCCATATAAAAAGAAATTCTTTGCCTTTTCAATAAAAGATGCTAAACCATTTTCTTCACAACCACTACCTTCTACAGAACTACAATCAGTAACTTTGATTATTGAAGAAACTGGAGTACCTATAGATACTAGTAAAATTGGAATTCCAAATAGTATTACTAATATAAATCCAAATATACCACCTACAAATATTTTAGTTAAATTTCCTTTTTTTAAAACTGCACTTGAGCCCTCTTCTAATTCAGTCTCATTTTCTTCATCGTCATTAGATGTTTCAGGTGATAATCTATCTTTTTTACTCCATTTTTTTGCTTTTTCCACTTCGCTTGTACTTGCTTCTTTTTGTGCACTCTTTGATGTTGCAGGATCTAAACTAGTATTTTTTTCTTTTATACCTTTTAACGCATCAGGTGTGTTGCCAGTTCTCATACCAATATCTGTCTTTCCGGCATTTACTTCTGTATTAACTGGTCTTTTAACTGTTGTTTGTATGTTTGCAGTATTCGCTGCACTTTTTGCTGTATTTGCAGTTTGCACTGCTCCACTAGCTGTTCCTTTTGCGGTGGCTAGAGTTCCACTTGTAGTAGCACCTGCTGTGGCAGTTCCTGCTGCAGTTGTGGTTGCTGCAGTTCCTGCTGCAGTTGTACCTGCTGCAACTGCTCCAGTTGTTGCACCACCAGCTGCTACTGCACCAGCAACAACTACTGGTGCTGCCATACTAATTACTTCGCTATTTTCTTTAAATATTAAATAATATAATGAATATATAATAAATGCAAAAAGAGCAAATATTATTTGCTTTTTTTCTTTTCTTATATAATTTATAAAACGTCTAAAAATTCTATTCATTATATTCCTCGCTATTATAAACCTCCAGCACTACCAAATGATTCTAATTCTTCTGGAGTAACAGTAACATTCATTCTAACTCTTCTGTTACCACAAACAAATAATGCTTCTCCTTGACTATATCTTTTTATACTTTCTTTTTCATTATCATTTAAATCAATAAGTAATGATAAATCTTCAACAGCTTGTTTTTTAAGACCCATTACTAAGTAATATGAGGCATTATCAAATATTGCTTTACCTTGTGTAATTACTGACGGATCACAGAAATCACTTGGTTGTTGAGTTATTATAATTGAACCAGTATTATATTTTCTAGCACGTCTTTGAACTTGTGCTAAAAATTCTGCTCCAAGTGCATTATTTGCTCCTAATAATACGTGTGCTTCATCTACGCATAAAACTGTATTTTCATTTTTATTTAAACATAAACTCCATGCATATTTCAATATATTAAAGAATAATGCATTTCTTACATTTACTTCTGAATTCATAAGTTCTTTTATATTAAATACTATAAAATGTTTATTACCTGTTATAGTTGTATGACCATCAAAGTAATATTTTAATTCTTTAGTTAATGGTCTTATTTTTATCTCTAATCTTTCCATTATATCTTGTTCATTAGTTTTTGACATATATTGAGATAATCTACCTCTTATAGTTGCATATACATCACTAAATGTAGGATAATCATTAGATGTTAATTTACTAAAATCTGTATTAAAATCTATTCCAAATCTCTTATATGTATCCTGTACTACTTCACTAAATAATGTAAGTAAATCTTCTCCAATTGATGGATCATAATATTTCATAAATGCTTTTAGAAATTGTAATGATTTAGTTAAAACTGTATAACCCAATCCCTGTCTTATTTCATCTTCATCAGCATCTATTACTATTTCAAGTGGATTTATCATTCCAAATTCTCCACCTTTACCTAAATCAATGAAGTTTCCATCATAAAGTGCTGCCATTTCTTCAAGTTCACCTTCTGGATCGATTGCTACAATTTGATAATCATTTCTAATATGTCCTCTTAAAATAAGTTTTGCACTTGTACTTTTACCACTACCTGATGTACCTAATATAATTAAATTTGCATTATTTCTATTATTTTCTTTTCTTAATTGGAATAAAAATTGATTAAATAATATTACACCACCTGAGAAATCTACTCCAAGAAGTGTAGACAAGCCCTCATCTTTTATACTATCAAATATGAATGGGTACATAGCTGCAATTGTAGGAGCTGGAATAGGTGTTCCTATTCTACTTTCTAAATCTGCAACCTCTCTTGTTTTGGGGAATATTGGTAACATTGATTTTAAAACTTTTTCTTGTTCAAATCTTAAAGGTATTGCTCTCATATCCATCGCTTCAAGATAATTTTTCACAGTTAACTTTTTCATATTTAAATCTTCTTCATTATCAGCAGATATCAAAATATGCATTTGAAAATCAAATATCTTTGATTGAGATGATGCGAGTTGTGAAATAAAGAACTCTAATGATTCAACATCTTGTCTATATCTTTCTTTTGTAGTTTTATCATTTTCCTCTGTATATCTTTGCCTTAAGTCTGCAACCTGCTTATTAATCATCTTTTGTAAACTAGAAAAAGGTACTGGAATATGTCTTATTACTATTTTTATACCAGGCATACTTGTAAGTGAAGATAAATACCCTTCACCAATTAATCTTGGATAAGATATAACAGTAAGTATAGTACAATATTTATCACTCATTACAAAGTCACTTGACCTAAATTCTAATCCCTTAGGTGCTAATTCTGTTTTTAAATTCATACAGGCATCACCGTCCCAAACTGAGTTCTAACTCCTCCATTGATAAAGTTATCTATCAATGTTCTTAAATCTTCATTAGTAGTTTGCATTGAATCCAAACCACATAGAGCAAGTCCATTTATTATAGCCCTTATTTTCTTTTGTATTAAATCTGGATTCTTTTCTCTAAACAAAATATAATACTCGGTATCAACAACATTATTATTCATAAACGAATTACCTTTATTTATATCTTGCATAATAAGTTTTCTTAATTTTGGTTTAGAAACATTATTATATAAAAGTTGTAACTGAGATTGATATAAAGAAATATCCACCACCCTATCAGAAACTATTAACCAAAACTCAAAATCAATAGTATTGTAAAAGTTGCTTAAACCCCTAATAACATTTTGTTGTGCATCTTCATCAAGTATAAATATGTTTCTCGGAGTTACTTTTACACCTGTTACTTTTTCATTGTTGTCTAATATTACTGTCCCGTTAGAAATGTTTCTAACTGGCATCCAAGCTTCTGCAGGTCTATTGCTTCCTTTCCCTTGCTTGCTCATACAAACACCATCCTCTCCACTTATATATTCTTTGATTAGTTAGAAATTGATAAGCCGAAACTATAAAATTTCTAACATTTCTATAATTTGGTATAGGTAGTACTAGGAAACCACATACTAAAGCTGGTATTAAACAAACTATAGCATTTATTGTTTCACTAGCACCAATTGCCAACAATAGTATTATTGATATTCCAACTCCTGTTCCAAATAGCATTAAATCTACTGTTGTGAATATACCAAATATCAACTGACCTTTTTTTGTATTTGCTGGTATCAAATAACCACCATTTATCATAAGCTAACCTCCTATCTACCCCTATACTTATCTCCAAGTTGAACTCTTTTAATAAATTCAGAACTCTTACTAGAGATTTTCATTTCTTCATCTACAGCAGCATTTGCTTTTCCTAGTAATGCTTCTGATTTTCCAGAAACACCATCTGCAGCAACCGCTTTTTCAGTAAATTTATCTATATCAGCAACAAATTCAGAAATTTCTTTTTTGTCAACTGTTGTACGTAAAGTGTTAGATTTATTTCTTATATTGTTTATCTTTTCTCTCTTATCATCTGAAATTGTTATTCTTAATGTTCTTTCTATATCAGCAACACTCATATTTTCTATTCCTGAAATTCCAGAAACCGACATTCCTAAAATTTCTTGATAATTCGAAAGCTGTTTAGATGTAACAATTGATTGAAGTTCTGTTGCAGATTTTCCATCATAACTAACTTCTAATTGGATTGCTCTTGCTGAAGCGTCGTTCAAATCGCCTTTAGCTCTTGCATAATGTTTAGAAGCGGCAAGTTTGTTATACTTTCTAATTGCTTGCATTGTTAACTTATCAGCCATATCTTGTGATATTGTTCCATCGTCTACTAATTTTCTATATGCAAGTGCCGTGTCAAGAACTTTGCCTCTTTCAGTCATTAATGAAGCGTCTTTTAAATCAGCTTCATCAGCATCCAATAACGCTTTATTAAGTTCTTTATCTTTTGCATTCGCTACAGGATCAAATCTTATACCTTTCGTCCTAAATGCATCTGCAAGTTTTGTGGCCTTAGTCATAGCATCAGGAGCATCCTTGTAACCAAAACTGCTCTTAAGTGCATCGTATGTGTCAGATGCTGCTTCAGCACGTTCTTTTGTTCTTAAAGCTTTTCTTTCATCCGCTTCTTTAGCTAATCCAAAATATTCTCTAGCAGCTTGTCCTGAAGCTCCTGATATTAGATTTTTTCCATAATCCATGAAACTTCCTTTTCTTGCCGAAGAAAATCCACCAGTTAAGCCCTTTTTAACACCTTCCCATACACTTCGTCCCATAGGCAGGTTTTTTCTTCCTGCAACAACAGCACCACCAATTGCTCCAGTCGCTGCTCCACCAATTGCTCCTAACCCGCCTCTTAGCAAATCAGATGCAAACTTAGTATCACTACCCTTAGATATTTCTGTTCCAAATAAGTTATCTATAAACTTAGGTGCTGTTTTCATAAATGCAACAAGTGCAAGTATGAAAAATAATCTAGTAAGTATGTTTCCTTCGTCAAAGAACGAACTAACTGAAATTTGTTTTAGTATTACTGAAACCATTGCAAATATGAATATTCTTATAAACAATGATAAGTATGTTTTTAGTGTTTCTGATAACCATTTGCTAAATAATCCTTTTTCTGATGATTTTGGATCTATGTAAGAAATTATTGCAATTGGTGAAATAACTTCTAATAGTAAGAATTTAATTGAACGATATGCAACATCAATAAGCATTTTGATCATTGTCCAAACTACATAAATTCCAACTAAACCAGATATTAACCATATATATCCTAGTTGATATGTGACTGTACCAGTTGCTCTTAAGATTGCTGCTACTCCTGCTATTTTAGTAGCCAATCCTCCTAAAATACCTCCTGTTGTATCATTTAAGTGAGTTGCTAGGACTGGTAGAGGCCATATTGTTGGATTTCCACTTTCGAAAACACCTTTCCATGCATCATAGGCATCTCCTTCATCTACTACTGGCTGTAAAAATACGCTCCATGTAGAAAGTGCTAGTTCATTCCCTAGATTATAATTTTGATCATTTGAATAAATATCTCCGCCAACAGCTCTTTCTATAATTTTTTCTTCCAGTACCCTTGTTTGAATATTTTTTGCTACTCTAAAGAAAACTGGTACTACAACAATAAGTCCTAAACATATAAAAATATTTAGTACTATTTTTTTTGCTCCTTTACTTTTATCATCTATTAAAGATGGGTCTACTAACATAGTAATTAGTGAAAAAGCAACTCTAAAGAACATAAAAATAGCAAGAAACGAATAAACAGTTTCTTTTGCTGTATTTAATAGATTCTGAGTATTCCCCACGCCTATTATTTTATCTATATCATATAAAGCAAATATTCCTCTATAAACTACTGGTATTAAACTATACACAATTGAATCTAAAAAGAAAAATATTACCCTCATCATATCTGCGATAACACCAACTGATGTTGCTCCTAAACCAAAAAGTGCAGCCAAGTTAAAATCATCTAATAGCATATATATAATCACTTCCTTCAGAACATATAAAAGTGTCCATAATCATAGATATATTTTAACACAAAAAAAATATTTAATAAATAGTTATTATTAAATATGTTCTATTTTTTTAAGCATATAACTTTGTATATTGGAAGTCCTAATTTTACAAATTTATCTTCGTATTCTGTTGTTATTATGTTCTCTTCGTCTTTATGTAAATCTGTACTTATTTGTTCTATTACATATCCATATTTACTAAAAGATACAACCGAATATTCAAACAGTTTTCTATTATCTGTTTTCATTTCTATTTTTTTATAATTTTTAAATATATCATCATATATTTTTAAGAAATCGCTATGACTTAAACGTCTTTTTGCATGTCTATCTTTTGGCCATGGATCAGAGAATGTTAAATATATTAAATCTATTTCTTTATCAAATACATCATTTAATTCATTTGCATCTATTCTAATTAGTTTTAAATTATTTATTTCGTGTTCATCTATTTTCTTTATAGCCCTTGCTATAACACTATCATATTTTTCTATTCCAATAAAATTTATGTTTGGATATTTTAATGCATTTTCTAATATGAATTTGCCTTTACCCATTCCTATTTCTATATAAATTGGATTATTATTTTTAAATACATTATTCCATTTTCCTTTATATTCTTTTGGATTTAATATAACATATTTGCTATTATTAAGTATTTCTTCTTTGTTTTTTATGTTTCTTAATCTCATTTTTCACCTCTAACTAAGTATAATTATAACAAATTTTTTGAATTTGCATATAATTAAATGAAAGGTTTTAGGTGAATGTATGAAATCAGATAGAAATAATCCTATGTTTATGCCCTATCCAAATGTAAATATGCAAGGTATGTATCCTATTATGCCTGGTGTAAATGAGCTTGAAAATAGAATAAATTCTTTAGAAAGAATTGTAAAAAGATTAGATACAAGAGTATCTAGATTAGAAAGTAATAATGGTATTTATAATACTGAAACTTCTTATAATACAAGCTTGCCTGATATGTATAATCAGAATGCGTATCCAAATGCAATGCATATGATGTAAAAGTATCACTTGATACTTTTTTTCTTATTTATTACATCTTCACATATTTTAATTATTTTTTTACTTATAGTACTTTTGTCATATTTTTCATATGCATATTTTTTTATTTCTTTGCTATTATATTTTTTGTAATTGTTCATTACATCTATTATTGCGTCTGCAAATAGATTTATATCATTTATTGGTACTACTACACTATTAGATTTATCTACTATTTCAAGAGGTCCTGTACAATTAGTTGTAATAACAGGTATACCTGATGCAAATGCTTCAACTATAGGTATGCAAAATGTTTCAAATGAACTTGATACACATAATACATCGCTATTACAAAGAATATTAGGAATTTCATCGTTATTTACATAACCCATAAATTCTACATTATCATTTAGTTTTAAACTATGACAAATACTTTCATAGAAATCTTTATATTCACCAGTTCCTACTATTTTTAATTTTACATTCTTTTTATTTTTTTCATTTACTACAATATTAAGTGCCTTAAGTAATACATCTAAACTTTTTACTTTGTAGAAATTACATATACTTACTAATTTAAAATCATCTGTTTTCTTTTCTTTACTTAAATCAAATTTTTTACAATCTATAAAATTAGGAATAATATGACATTCTTTTTTTCTAATAGCTTCTATTTTCTCTTTTATATTATTATTTACTGCCATATAATCATCTGCATATTTTACTATTTCGTTAACATATTTTTGATAAATAGGATTTGTAAGTATTGCTTCTGAATGAGCATGTACTATGTATGGAATTCCTTCTTTTTCTTTTATATATTTAGCCGCAATTCCTCCTGGAAGTATACTTTGAACTAATATAATATCTGGTTTTCCTACTATTTGAATATATTTTTTATATGCATCATATGCAGCTTTTTTATATTTTTTAAATGCATAATCTAAACTAACTGATTTATAATTTATAATTGTTTTTTTGTAAAAATTAAAGTTATATAGATTTTTATTAAATCCATCTGTTTTCTTTTCATTATAATATTTATTTAGTTCCTTTAAGCCGATTCTATTAATATATAGCATAGAAACATCTATATAATCATTTAATGCCTCTGCTTGTTTTATAAAGTAATTTCCCCATAATGGATCTTTTTCATTTGGATACCAACTTGGTATTACTAACATTTTTATTTTTTTCATAAAGCACTACCTTTCATTAAGTTTGTTTTCTACATGATACATTATATCTTTTCTTCCTCTTTTACTTACCACTTGAACTATATCAAATCCAGGGCGTCTATTTCCTTCTACTAAAATTGGACCTGTTTTTGTTATTGCAACATCCCATCCAACTACTTTAATATTTTCATTTACCAAAGCAGCATTAAGTACAAGTTTTTTTGTTTCATCCCAAAAAGGTAATTGAAATTTATCAAAATAAATATTAGTTACTGGATGTTTTTTGTATTCATTTAAATCTTTATCAATACCATTACCTCTTAATTTACCAGTTCTTGTATTTATTTCTATTCCCATACCACCTTTATGAAAATTATCAACTTCACAAGTTCCATTTCCAACTCTTAATACTGCATATAATATTTCTGATTTACCATTATTTACAAATGTCATTATTCTAAGTGTATTAACTGATTCTTTACATAATGTACTCATTTTTTTATGTTGAATAATTAGTTCTTCTAAGAATAAGTTTTCATCTTCTAGTTTTTTCATAAAATCTTTTATATTCTTAATATTTTTTGAGTACTCTTTTCTTACATCAGCACCACCTAATCCATCAATTGGTTTTATTATAAATTCTTTGTTGTTATTTAAAAATTCATTTAATTTATCTATCCCAAATTCAGGAATATAGTAACTTCTTCCTATATACTTTTTAAAATTTTTAAGGAAGTTGGGTTTTATTGTAAAAAATTCTTTATATTTTGATGGACTAACTCTTTCATAAAATTTATTTTGAGTTCTTACAACAGCATATTTTTTTCTTTCTTTCATGCTTTTTTTGCAAAATTCATAATTTTCATAATCTGTTAGAGTTACCCCATAAAATATATAAGAAATTATTATATCAATTATTGTTATTATAAAACTCTTATTATTTTTATCTGATATTATTTTAACTCTTTTTAAATATTTATTTACTTTAGACATATTACCACCTCTTTGATTATAGCAGAAAAAATAAAGTTAATGAATAACTTTATTAATTTTTAGTATTAAATCGATTGTTTTTGTTATACTCAAAGTAAAGTAAAACTAGAGTTTGCTCTCTAGTTTCTTTTTTAAGTTCCTGTTATGGTCGAAATCACCGCTTTTTTACTGCTACTAAGTAGCAGTACATTATATGCAAAAGTGCACAACATAATTACTTATGTGTCAATAATATATTACAAATGAGTAAAATGTTTAGTTGTTTTTATTTTAGTATTTCTTCTGATATTTTCTTTATGTCGTTTAAATATGTATCAATATCGCTATTATTTAATATATAGTAATCTGCATATGCAATTGGACCTGCTTTACTTAGATTTTCTATTTCTGATATATCTCTACTTATTGCTGATTCTTCTGTTAATGGTCTTATATCTCTTTTGGAGATTCTTTCATATCTAATATGTTTATCAACTACAATTGAAAGTACAATTAAATTTTCTTTGAACCTTTCTTTTAATACTTTTAGTTCATCCCATGAATAAAGTCCATCTAGTACGACATTCCCTTTTTTTAAACTTTCTTCTATTTTAGGTAAAAGTATTATTGCATATGCGGACATTCCATATTCTTTTCTTAGTTTTTCTCGCATATATTTTTCGTTTTTTTCATTTATTTCTAAACCTTCTTCTTTTATTTTATCAAGGGTTACTCCTCCAAAATATATTTTTGTAAATCCAAGTGATTCGTAGTAATCGCATACTACACTTTTACCACTACCACACATACCAACTATAGCAATTATTTTATTCATTTTATCACCTACTTATACTTCTTTTATAACTGTTATATTTTTTTATTAAGTAAAAATATAATTCTTTTAATATTGCAATTAATGGGGAGGCAATAACCATACCAACTACTCCAAAGAAATATCCAAATACGAGTAAACTAATTATTACAGTTACTGGATGAATATTTATGCTTTTACTCATTATTATGGGATGTATAATATTACCTTCTATTGCTTGAATAATAAATATTGTTATCATTATGAGTATACCAAAGGTACTTCCTTTTGTAAAGCCAATTAAAATGGGTATTACTGCACCTATATATGGACCTATAAATGGAATTATATTTGTAATTCCACAAATAAATCCAAGTAAGAGTGCTCCATTTAAATTAAATATGTAAAACATTATACTAGTTAATATAAATACTAGAAATGAACTTAGTAGTGTTCCTTTTACATAATTTCTAAGAATTGTATTTGTTTTTAGTAATAATTCATAAGTATCTTTTTTTAAATATTTATTTAGTGATTCGTCTATAAATGAAGTATCTGCAATTAATAAGTAAAATGATATTATAACTCCTAATAAAATAGAAGATGCACCTTTTAAAATATTTATTAATGTAATTGGAATAGTATATGTTTTATCTATCATATATTTATTTAATATAGAAAGTGAATCTTTTTTTAGTGAATTAAAATCTATTTTTAAGTTATGAAATGTTTTGCTAATATAATCAATTAAATTATCTATAAAACTTGGAATATTTTTAATAAATTCATTACATTCTTTTATAAAAATTGGTACGAATGCAGTTATTAGTAAATATGAAATAAAGAATATTATTATATAAAGTATTATACATCCTAATATTTTATTTAATCCATTATTAGAAAGATATTTAATTATAGGTCTTAATAACCAAGCAATTACTACTCCTATAAATAATGGGGATAATATACGTAAAAATGTTGTGATAAATAACATTACATTTAATTTATTTAATATTAAAATAGATATATAAATTGCTATTATAAATATCAAAATATACATCTTTTTTAGAATTTTACTACTTATTCTTAATAATTGATTTACTTTTTTTGTATCAATTTCTTTATTCACTGTATCACCTATAATTATTATGGACTATAAAATATTTATAAATTCAAAAGAAAAAGAATATCACTATTCTTCTATCTCATTTATACAAAAATATTTATTACATGCTGCATCTAATTTTATTTTATAGTTATCTTTAAATGTTATTATCAATTTTCCTGCTTTTCCAACTACTTTTTCATCAAAACTAATATCTTTTACTTTTTTATTAAATAAACCCATTACCTGTGCATTATCCTTTTCATAAATTAAATCATTATTATCTGTAATTATTAATTTTGTATTGCTTCCAGAAAAAGTATTATTATCAAATGTAACAAATGCATATTTTATTTTATAAAGATTATTATCTTTATCAACAATTACATTACCATATACATCTGTAATAGTATTATCATCATAAACATAAAAATCATCAAACATTGATAAAATATTTTTATTATATCTAATAAGTGTTGCTACATCATATACATTATCATCATCTGCTAATACAAATAATGAATTGCTATTAGGAAATGCATCTAATGTATATTCTAATTTAGTAAAATTATAAATTTTACCTGGCATAAATATCTGCTTTACAGAAGTTTGATTAATATCATTGTTAGTAAGCTGTAAGAAGTAAAGATTATTATCTTCAGATATCAAATATATGTATATATTATTATATGGGTAATCTTTTTTAAACATTGTTTTAAATTTAACATTAGATGGTTTATATATTTTCTTATTTACTATATCTGTTATATATAAATTTTTATTATCATCTATATATATTTTCCCCGTTATACTTTCATCATTATTAACTATATAAGTATATTCTATTTCTTTTAAATCATCAGTTATTATATATTCTTTATATAAAATTTTATCTTTTTCTTCTTCCTTTACATTACTTGTTACTTTTACTCTTGGTGATCTCATATTTGATGGCATCATAGGTATAAAATAATGCTTGTTTTCGTTTTTATCATAAACTTTGTATTTATATATTGTTATTCCAATAAGTATAACAAATAGAAATATTATTACATAAATCAATTTATTTTTCATATGTCCTCCATATTTGGTAGATTAATTTAATTGATATTTTGTACATGGCATACCTATATCCTTCAGGTGTGCACATCCAGCACCACCACCACCACTAGCAGGTGGATTAACATAAGCCGGACCATTTGGTACATAGCAACCATTACTATCTAAAGTACAGCTTTGGCCAGTTGCACCTATGCAATGACCAGACGAAAGATAATCGCACTTATTTCCACCAGAACTCCCACCTGAACTAGAAACTGGTTCGCAACAGCCGTTTACCATCTGACAGCTTTTTCCAGTAGATGCTTCGCAAAGGTTACATGAGAAATATGTACATGATGGACCCGGATCTGGATCTGGAGCTGGTTCATATACATCAAAATAACATGTCCCTGTTTTTCCTGATACTGTATCTT
>OGOV01000883.1_pt1 | contig 29380 bp, 23 predicted proteins | sample 1552711 | NCBI WGS metagenome assembly OGOV01 (sample SAMEA2580216, study PRJEB22360) | human gut metagenome | biome: human gut; feature: human-associated habitat; material: faeces | place: Denmark | collected 2008/2010 | reverse complement strand
TAACTATGATTTATACATTAATTCCATGTGACAATTGGGCGTTTTGTAAGGCGGACGTTCCCGATGACGGATTATCGTCCTACGCCGCAAAGAAAAAAAGAATAAACGTGGGAAAGGGTACCTTGTCAGCTATAGTCATATATAGACATGAATAGTCAATACCGGCAAAAGACATGACAAACGGCTGTCCGGCGGGAGGTCTGGATTCTCCCCGACGTTGCCGGGATTGTGATATATCAGGTCATGGAGATATTGGCAGACTGCATTATCGGGATAATGACATACCAAGTTACGGATATTGTGATAGATTATGTCGTTGGAGTGTGGAAGTTGCCATAGGGAGGCTCTTTCAGCAAACGGAAGTACGGAAGGTACAGATATTATTGCAGCCATCATCAACAAAGACCGGAACATCACATTGGGAGAACGGTGCTTATCTGCGATATGATTATCATTTCCTCCAGTCATTTTGTATTGAAAGACCGGGAAAAAGTGGTGACGGGTTTGTAACTCTTTATATTTGTAGCTTTGCTATCGACCAGGGCAATGAATAGTACCCGACAATCCAGTTCTTTATCATATCCAATAAATGAAGAAATAGGGCGGCATATCAACGAATACCCACACCGGGGAGTGACGATTATCAATACAACCGGCTTTTATACAGGACGAGAAGTAAAGATGATGTTTATATTAGCCGGGAAGAGGGAAGCGCCGGTCAGCTTCCGGCTGATAAAAAATATAGACACGGAGGCTTTTGTTTCACAAAGTGCCGTTATAGGAGTTTATGGAGAAGGATTCGATCATATCAAAGTAGAATAAGAAAGAAATAAAAAATGATAATGATCATCATGAAAAGCGGCATCTGCCGTGCTTTTGTTCCCGACACAGGATGCGGTGTGACGCAATGGTTCGCATTCGGCGGTGAAATGGCCGCAAGCATGTCATGCTACTATGGACAGACCGCATCAACGATAGAGATAGAAGCGGAAACGGACTGTGAGATGTTTATCGTGGACAAACCGACTTTGGAAAACCTATGTTCCACACAAATAATCCTAAGAAACAATTTGTAAAATTCGAAACAGAAAAGTATGAAGACAATCATTGCAGAGAAATTATCATAACTTGTGATAATTTTTCGGCCAAAATACTACCCGCAGGGCTGGAGATTTTTTCCGAAAACAGGAGGCTTGACCTTGCTTTCCCGTCCAATCCCGGAGTTACCTTTGCGCCCAGAACGAAAATGACTGCCTGATGCGGCCCACTGAAAGGCGCGAAAATGGAGGTAAACGGAAGTGGAGGCAGATTAGACAGGAAAACTTCAAAGGAGAAATCCGTGAAAAGAAGAAACCTAAAAGGAAAAGGAACATTGCCGGAAACATGAAACCGGCAAACCACCTGCAAGGAAGTATGGTTTATCTGTCTGTCCAAACTCGTTTGGTCGGGCGGATAAATCATTCTTCCCAGTTTGCCTGCCGTGGGGACGGCTTGTGCCATTCATGGGCAAGCGGTCATATACAGCTTTCCGCTTACGGCTCAAAGGAACCGCAAAAAGAAAAATCCATAGAAAACCCGTAAAAGCACCTCTATGGCATAAGCATAAAAGAAATGGGTCTTGCATCATCAGTCTAAACCATTGGTTAGGCGTGATGCAAAGCCCTTTTCTCCGCTTATGCGGCAGTCGGTACACGTTCGTACAAACCTGTTTGGGCGATGGTGTGCCGACGGATAAAACCGCTTTTACGGAATGTTTTTATGTTTATATTAGAAATATTTCTTATTATAAAAACGCGCTAATCATTTTGTCATTCGGGTTGTTTTTATTAAATTTGCAGATTATAGCAATAGTTATGCAAATGAAGCGGATAAATCGACTGAAAATAGTGCTTGCGGAACAAGGTAAAACAGGGAAATGGTTGGCGCATGCATTAGGTAAAAATGAATCGACAGTCTCTCGTTGGTGTACAAACGAAGTTCAACCTTCGGTAGAAACACTACTGACGATTGCCGAAACGTTAAAGATTGATATTAAAGAATTACTTTGTTCTACGCAAATGTGTAATCAAGATGATGGCATCCAAATATAAAGCAATCGATTTTTTCTGCGGAGGTGGTGGAATGACTTGCGGTTTAAGACAGGCAGGGATTAACGTTATAGCAGGTGTGGACTTTGATCAAGATGCCAAAGAAACGTATGAATACAATAATTCCGGAAGTGTTTTCATTCAAACTAATATAAAGAATTTACGGAGCAATTATTTTGAGCGAAAATTTGGGATACGGAAAAATGATGACTTTTTGATTTTGGTAGGATGCAGTCCCTGCCAATTTTACAGTATAATTAATACGGATAAGAATAAAGCCTTAAAATCTAAGGATTTATTAAAAAACTTTGCTCGGTTCATCGAATATTATAGACCGGGATATGTATTAGTGGAAAATGTTCCGGGCATAATCACAAATAAAGATAGCATCTTACCTTATTTTCTACGAAAATTGGAAGATCTCGGATATAAAAATCCTGTTTATAAGGTTGTAGATATGAGCTATTACGGCGTACCTCAAAGTCGTCGAAGATTTTCTCTTATCGCAACACGATTGGAAAATGTCAATATACATTTACCTAAGGCGGACGATAAAGAGACCGTATTAGCCGATTATTTAGGTGAAAGGAACGGTTTTCCCAAAGTTAGCGCAGGCCATAAAGACAGTAGTGTGTTTAACCATACGGTTGCCGGATTAAGTGATGTATGTCTTAAACGATTGGCAAAGACCAAACACGACGGCGGGAACAGACTTGATTGGGCAAATGATCCGGAATTGCAATTACCTTGCTTTGTAGGAAAAGACGATTGTTTTAAAGATACATTCGGGCGTATGTGGTGGCATCGACCGGCTTCGACTATTACAACTAAATTTTATAGTATCTCAAACGGACGTTTCGGACATCCGGAAGAAGATCGGGCTCTTTCTTTACGGGAAGGTGCTACATTGCAAACATTCCCGAAAACCTATGTGTTTAAAACAAATAGTATTGCCGCAACGGCAAAATTAATCGGCAATGCAGTTCCGTGTGAATATGCTCGGCGATTAGGTGAAACGATAAAAGCACTGGAAAACAATGGCACAATTTAAAACTCGGGCAAGAGCTCTCGACTTATTGGGACGGCAACAAATTGCCGGTATCCCTACAGCTATTAACGAGCTTATAAAAAATGCACATGATGCGTATGCGGATAAATTCGATATCGATTTTCTCCGATGTAATAATCTGCTGGTATTACGTGATGACGGGCTCGGTATGACAAAAGAGGAATTTGAAACTCGTTGGCTTACGCTCGGGACCGAAAGTAAATTGGCAAATAAAAAAAGCAGTTTACCGCCTATTGACATATCAAAGCCAAGACGTCCTATCATGGGAGAAAAAGGCATAGGAAGATTGGCTATTGCATCAATAGGAAGTCAGGTTTTAATCGTATCGAAAGCAAAATTAAGATCTAAAGAATATGATATTGTTGTGGCTTTCATTAATTGGGAGATATTCGAGTTGCCGGGGATTAACTTGGAGGATATTGTTATTCCGGTAAGAGAATACTCTCATATGCCGAATGCAGCCGATATTGACAGTATTAAAAATGAAGTAATACAATCCCTTGATAAATTAAATCAAAAAGAACTTATTGACGACAAGGATTTTGAAAAAATAAAAAGTTCTATCACGTCTTTTAAAGTTGACCCACACCAACTTTCTTTACAACTACAACAAGGATTTGAATTAACCAATGGCTGTGGTGGAACTCAATTTTTCATCTCCCCAGTTTACGATACGATTATTTCCGATATAGAGGGAGACGGCAATTCGGACGAAGCTACAAAAATCGAGAAAATGTTGATGGGATTTCACAATACAATGACCCCCGATCATCCTACTCCCGTCGTTGACATTTCATTTAGAGACTATAGGGCGAATGACGGTAGTTTTGTCAGCATCATAGATAAAGAACACTTTTTTACCACGGAAGAATTTGAATTGGCGGATCACCATTTTCAAGGGCAATTTGATGAGTTCGGACAATTCAAGGGATTAGTAAAAATATATGGAGAAAAAACATTTGATCACATTGTAAATTGGCGGGATAACTATTATAGAGAAACCGAATGTGGTCCGTTTAAAATTAACTTGGCGTATTTACAAGGAGAATTGAAAAGTTCTCGTGTAGATGTCGAAAATTATGCCAGGATTAAAGCCAAAGGAGATAAATTCGGAGGTTTATACATATATAGAGATAATATTCGAGTTCTACCGTATGGTGACTCCGATTATGATTTTCTGGATATTGAAAAAAATCGTTCGAAACGAGCATCAACATATTTCTTTTCTTATCGACGAATGTTCGGTGCTATTGAAATAGCGGACCGAGAACACAGCGGTTTGGTAGAGAAAGCCGGACGCGAAGGTTTTATTGAAAATAAAGCATATCGCCAACTTCAAGCGATTTTAAAAAATTTCTTTGTACAACTTGCCGCTGATTTTTTCAGCGAAAAAAACAAAACGGCACAATCGGAATTCTTCAATCAGAAGAAAGACGAGTTCAATGCGTACCATAACGCACTTGAACGTCGGGATAAATTGGCCAAATCGAAAAAGGAGAGATTTGCTCGTGAGCTCGATATCTTTTTTGCCGGTTTAACGGAACATAAATTCGAAAACGAACTGGAAGAATTACTTACGAATTTTAGGAACGATTTACATTCGGTTTTATACATTAACGATGCGGATGAAGCAAGCCAGAAGATAATAGATCTGGAATTTGCCATGAGACAAAAAGTTTCCGATTACAGAAAAAGAATATCGGTGACAAGTCCTAAAGGATTTGCAATGTCAAAATCAATGAGAACGGATTTTGACACGTACCTTAATGAGTTTAAAATTCTGGAACAAACGGTATTTAAAAATATCAATGAAAATATCGATCAGCTAATCGATGATTATACGGCACAGTTGAATCTGGAAATAAGTAAGCGAAAGCGGTTGGAGCAAGCGGTGGAACTGATTTCAGCCGAAGCTCTGTCACTTAATAAGAAGAAGAAAAGCGAAACCAATGATGTTGTTTCCGATGTTTCTCGCAAAATTAAGGATCTTACGAATGAACTGATAATCGATTTGGATAATCAAATACGAAGCGTAAAGAATCAATTCAAATTATTGGCAACCGATAAAGCCGATAACTTTGATTTGGTAACGGAACGCAAGAGAATGGAAGCAGAAATAGAATCCATAAGCAGTCGAAATACGGATGTTATGGAACGCATAATTCGACAATTTGAAAGTTTCTATGTCGAAAAAAACGAAGACGGTCAAATAATTACAAATGACCAAATAGCGGAAGCCGCTTCGGAAGAGTTAGAGGAATTGCGGGAACGATTGCAATCGGACGTTGAATTAAGCCAATTAGGATTGGCTGTCGGAATATTGCACCATGAATTCAACGGTACGGTTAATTCGATTCGACATAGTCTGAAAGATTTAAAAGCATGGTCGGATGTAGATATCAAATTGGAAGGAATATATAAAAACATCAAGGTAAATTTCGAACATTTGGACGGCTATTTAAATTTGTTTACCCCGTTAAATCGACGATTGAATCGACGTCGGGAAGACATATCTTTATTGGATATTAAAACATTTTTAATAGATTTGTTCAAATCCCGTCTTGAACGACACAATATAGCTTTTAAACATACTAACGGGTTTGCAGGTCGAAAAATACACGGATTTCGTTCTACATTCTATCCTGTATTTGTGAATATCATTGATAATGCCATTTATTGGTTAAAACAAAGTGATGTTCCTGAAAAAGTTATTCGGTTGCATGCGGATGATACGGGAATATACATTTCCAATAACGGTATTGAAATAAAACCCCAAGATAAGGAACGAATCTTTGAATTAAGATTTTCCAGAAAGCCCAATGGAAGAGGATTGGGGTTGAGTATCAGTAAAGAGGTTTTGAATGCAGAGAACTATGATATATTTGTGGCACAACCTAAGGAAGGCTCTACAGTTACTTTTAAAATTCAAAAAATGCAATAAAAATATGGCAGACAGATTTATTGAGCAATCGAAAGAAATTGCAAACAACTTTATACAAAATATTGTTTTTATTGATGACAAAGCATATAAGAATGATATGACTAACAATGCATTTAGCGCATTAGATGTATCGAATGTATTTGCACAATCTGGAAAAATCTGTGCTGTATATGCACCCAAATCCATTTCTGATGTTAATAGTTACAATACTATACTAAATAAAGCAGATGTTGTCATTTTAGATTGGTATTTAGATATAGAAAAGGAGGAGAACCAAGTTGAAGATCCCGATGCAGATGCAGATAATGACGATCCGCGCGGAGAGTTTACATTAAAATTGATATCTGATTTATTATCACAAACTGGGATGTTGAAACTGTTAATTGTGTATACTGGAGAAACGGATTTATTTGAAATTACGAACAGTATATATCAGAAAGTGGATCAGCATTCTTTTCATAAAGGAGATTGCGTTATTCAATCTTTAAATTCTAAGATATTAGTTAGAGCTAAAAAACAAAATTCGGAAACTCAATTTGCACATAATCCGGAATTGAAAGATAAAATAGTATCGTATGAAAGCCTTCCGACTTTGATTGTTGAAGAATTTGCAGACATGACCAACGGTTTGTTATCGAATTTTGCTTTATCTTCAATATCGGCAATAAGGAATAATACATCCAGAATGTTAAGCGTCTTTTCTCCCAAATTAGATCCGGCATATCTCGGGCACAAAATATTATTGGAAAACACATTCGAATCCAAGCAACTATTAATAAAATTATTTGGCGAAGCTATTTCGGAATTATTGGAGACAACAGATATTGATACAAAGGATTGGGTTGATAACTGGATTGAAAACCGTATTACAGACGAAACGATAAGTATAAATGGAGTGTCTATTGGCAAATCGAAAGACCTTTTAAAAAAAATGTTTAGTTCCGAGCAACCTCGACTTAAAGATAAATATACAGAAGCTTCAGGAAAAGATATGTCAAATAAAGACGAGGGGAAATTACAATCGCATACCATAGAGTTATTTGCATATGATGGTATCGATGTGAATAAATCGAATGTAGATTTTGCCATTTTGACGCATCATAAAAATATATTTCAACCTGCTATTGGGGCTCCGATATTAACACTTGGAACAGTTATAAAATCTGTAGACAAGTATTATGTTTGTATTCAACAAAGATGCGATTCGGTGAGAATTAAGGAGGAAAGACGATTCTTATTTTTACCTTTAGAAGAAAAAGGCGAATATCCGTTAATTGTGAATAATGAATTGAAATTATTTCCAAATAAATCTTCATTTGCAATAAAAACAGTGAAATTCAAGCCAAAAGAAGGTGCTACAATTATTCAAGCATCAAAAAAGGAGGACAAATATGTATTCTATTCTTCCTATGGAGAAACTTATGAGTGGGTGGTAGACTTAAAAGAAATGCAAGCACAACGTATTTTAAACAGTTACTGTGCACAACTGTCTCGCGTAGGATTGAATGAATCCGAATGGTTAAGACTTATCGCAAAGCAATAATATAGGCTATGTCAGATATTTTTTCTCAAACTAAAAGATCGGATATAATGTCAAAAATATCAAGTAAAGACACTAAACCGGAAATTTTAGTTCGTAAGTTCTTATTTTCAAAAGGATTCAGATATCGTATTAATGTCAAAACATTGCCGGGTAAACCTGATATAGTTTTGCCTAAATATAAAACAATAATATTTGTGAACGGATGTTTTTGGCATGGGCATAATTGCAAAAAGGGAAAATTACCATCCTCAAATACAGATTTCTGGAAGGAAAAAATATCAAACAACAAATCGCGAGATGCCAAAAATTCCGATTTACTTGTAAAACTCGGCTGGAAAGTTATAATTATATGGCAATGTGAAATTAGTAAGATTGATAATAGGACAAAAATACTTAATAAGCTACTGGAGGATATTAAACAATAATAATCACGAGATATTAAATCTAAAATATAAATGCATTAATCGGGAAAATATAGAAAAACTTATTCTATAATTCCGATTTTTGTCTTATCGTTGCGTTTGAAGAGTTCTTTGAAGGTTACGCAACGTACAGAAAAATAATGCAGCAGATAACTAACTTAATCGTAACCTATTACTATTATGAGTAATAAACTTATGCTCATTTCCAACAAATTACACTCTTTTCGTAACTTCTTACCACGGCTTTTTCATTTAAGAAATATTGTTCATCGCTTGTAATTGTAGTAAAAATGCTTATATTCGTGCACAGCGATGCGGAAGCACCGCCTTAGGTGTTTCTTCTTATCGTTCATTTTTATTTTTTTTATAGGCGGAATTCAATAGAATATGATGTTGATATTGTCTTCCGCCTTTGTTTTTGCAATAGCAAAAATACGATTTATTTCGTTGATATACAACTTTTTATACGCAATATTACTAAAAAAGAAACACCTTGACTGTCTTCGTGGCAGCATCATGACTCATTTGAGAAAATTTGTATCCTCAGTCCCTGAATACCGCAGAACAAGCAGAGGAAACTTCAAACACAAACTTGAAGATATACTCATGCTCGTAATATTGGGCAGACTCAGCAAGTGTATTACCAGAGCTGAAATACTTCAATTTGGCAAACGTCACTTGAAACGCCTGCAGTCGAAAGGGTTATTTCCGTATGGGTTACCCTCAGAAGCTACGCTCTGCCGTGTGTTTCAAAGCATCGACGATGAAAAGATGGCTGATCGAATGTCTGCTTTTGCAGAGGTTTTCCGCAAGGAAATATCCGCTTCGGCAACTGACATCATTTGTATTGTTGGCAAGGCCATGCGAGGTACCTTGTACGACAACGGACGCAACCCTAATATCGTCTCTGCATATTCACTCCGTTCCAGCTTTACTTTGGCTACTGATGTTTGCAAAGAGAAAAGTAATGAAATCAAATCCGTGCCCCGACTATTGGATAAACTAGATGTGTCAGGATGTGTCGTCACAGCAGATGCCATGTCATGCCAAAAGGGGATAATAGACAAGATTAGAGGTAAAGGAGGCGACTTCGTGATCGAACTCAAGGCGAATCAAAGATCTTTGCGCTATGGGCTTGAAGACTCTATAAAAGCCACCACCCCAACTGATATCTACAAGGAAGGTCCATACTTGGAACACGGCAGGATTGAGTCAAGGGTATGCCGTATATTCCGTGGGGAAGAACTGATTGCCGACAGGGAGAAATGGAATGGAAATTTGACAGTTATAGAAATACTCACATCTACGGAGAAAAAGTCTGATGGCAGAAGTACGTCTGAACAGCGACTGTATATTTCAAGCCTGGATAGCAGTGCAGAGCGGCTTAGTCAGATAACCAAACAGCATTGGGCTATTGAAAGCATGCACTGGGATCTTGACCGCAACCTCCGCCAGGACAGCATAAAGCGTAAGGCTGAACGAGCGGCTAGGAACCTGGATACAATTCAAAGGATGGTGTTGGCACTGATTGCCGTTTGGAAGAACAGAAGGAAAAAAATATCAGATAAGCAAAAGGGAACGGCGCAGATAATAAGGGAGCTGGCGGTAAGCTTCACTAACGTGTTGCATTTTCTGGCTCAAAAATGAGAAAAATTCAGATTTGATATATTCGTAACGCATTGATTACCAATAATGGTATTTCCGCCCATGCCGCATTGGCATGGGTATGGGAATGGTACGCCCAATTCAAAGCTTAAATGAAAAAGCCGTGACTTCTTACGACTACAGACAAAAATACAAATAAAAATACAACGGCTTGTCAAATTGGATAAAAAACGTCTATATCGCAAATCTTAATTCCCTGTATCGCAAAGACAACATTAACTTATTCTTCTGATTATCAATCATAATAATATTCAAAATAGATACTCTACATTTTTCTTTTTGGGGATCTTCTTCAAATTTGGCGGTATCCCCCTCCTGATCCGCTTCTCTTTTGGGGATATAATGATACTAGATAACAGGCGGAACACCTTTAAATCCCCTGTCATGTATTATATTATCATGGATAGCCAGTTTTTGTTATCGCGGAGGGGCGGTGAAAAGAAAAAATGATTGCGGAAGGAGGCCGTGAAACCAGTCTCCGGAAAACAGGATACGACGGAGATCAGATACTGTGAAAAAAGAAAAAAATCCCCACCGGAGATGAATGAACCGGCAGGGAACGTAACAATAAAGGAACGGGCCTCTCAACCCTTGATGTAACCGTACTTTTTCAGGTCGTCCATGAAATGCTCCGGCGTGTCGGTCCTCACCGTCACCCCGTGCAGTTCCCTGTACCGCCCGGAGAAATTCACCATGTACTCCTTATCGGTGCACCCGCTGTCAAACCAGCTGCCCTCACGCAGGAGGCGTACAAACTCGGAAGGGCCGGAGGCGGCAATCCTGCCGCCATCCGCCAAAATATACATATGCCTGTTCATGCCGATAATTTTTTAGTTCTCAGTTTATAATATAGTTTCTGTTCACCATCCAGGAAGGGGATGTCCTGGAGCGCGGTGCCCGCAGGCACCTGTCCCCTTGTGGCAAAGGTAACCAATTTGTGGAGAAACAGCACCCAATTTCGCATTTTTGTGAAGCTGGTCGTTCCCGAATGCTGCCGGAACTCGACCGTCTTGTGCCGTGAGTAGGCCTCAAGGTTCACCTTGTGGTAACGGTCACCGATCCTTCCTTTCAGCTCGTCCACCGTCCGGGCGGAACGTATCATCCCGTCAGAGACATGGCCCAGCCCACGGCAATAGTAGTTGTCCCTGCGGGATGCAGGCATGAACCTGTCGATGACCGGTTCCAGGTGTTTGTAGCTCAGGGCCAGGTTGCGCCAGGTCTCCATGCTGAAACCGGCGGCATCGATATGCACGTGAAGCCCGCAGCTCCCGTTCACTTTCATGTCACACAGGTCGAGCACCCAGCAGACCTTCTCCAGCTCCCGCAACCCTGCTTCGCCGACAAGGATCGGACTGACCAGCTCGAAGGTGTCGTTTCCGTTTATACTGCTGTCCGTCACGAGTTTCCAATGCGGACGGGTGGTATGGTTGTAACTTTCCACCGTAACCTCGATATCGGCCTCCCTGAGCTCGCGTGCGAGCCGTTCACGGGAGCAGTTGTAAGCCTCGATCTCGATACCGAACTTGCGGGTGAAAGTATAATCCAGTGCAGCTGTCGCCGGATGGATATTCAGACCGCCCTCACGTTCATTCATCCGGCGCAGGGCGTTCACGACAAAACCGTAATTACCGTTGGTCACCATCCTTGCGATTTCCGCACGGGGAATCCCTAAAAGATACAGTTGCCGGATCTTGCTCGTTTTTGTTGTCTCTTGTGCTAAAATGCTTCTAACTTGCTTGTTCATAACTTGTTAGCTTCTTTATTTACTCTACTAAGATAATGCTTTTATAGGAGAAACTATAATCATAAGAACTTTATTATCACTGCATTAGCTTACTTTGTTTTAGACTAAAAGTCCTTATTGGGGGGATCCTTATCTTATCCGCTGCAAGTCCCGGATGACAAAAGGCGGCAATATATCGGAATAGTCAGATAACGATATATCATGATATGGCTGACCGCATAAGATGTGACATCGAAATAGGAATAGACGGGGATATGTTGATAGCGGTATAACGGGTTAGCCGGATAGCGATATATCATGATATGGCGAACCACATAGGGGGTGACATCGAAATAGAGATAACTAAAGCTATGCCGATAGTGGTATAGCGGACTAAAGACTACAGAAGAGATTCTCGAAAATCAATGAATTATGCTGTCAATCAATGATATTTCAATTTCCGATTCTTTTTTATATGGCTATATGGTTATAGCAGTATAGCGGGAAGACGCACGTTCTGTGGGGAAATATTCCCCTTCAGAAGATCGGAAATGCAGAAAAACCGGCGGAAACCGTATGCGTTTTTCCCCTGACAAAAGGCTTTATAGCACTATATGGATATAGCGTAATATTCAAATCGTTGTCCCCATTAGGGGACAGCAAGTTGTGTTTTCGTTTAACGAAAACCGAATGGTTTAACAGCATATTTCGCTGCCAAACCATTATTCAGTTCATGCTCCTAAGTCGCACAGAATCATAAAACCGATATCTGTCTTTGGACTATTTATCCCTACAAATTGCGCTATTAGATTCTCATACCACACGAAAAAAAAGACATCCAGAGACTTTTACAATGTATGGGATGTATACAATCGGCCAATGTTCAGTATATCGCAGCAGACACTCAATCCATACTTTAATACCATCATTCAATGCTAACACATCACCTCTATTTTTCGATCAGTCCATTCAAGTATTATAACATAGATTATAGTAATGGACTGTAAGACCATTGCTGAAGACAAGAACAAGATTTTTTATACCTATTTCAATACTCTGGACATCATCCTTGCTAATGTTTTGAACAGATTCTCCTCCATACATAATCTCAACGGAAATAAATTCTATATTACGATACTGCTTGTACCATCTCTCGAATAGAAAATAAACTACACCTTTCATCTGGCAAAACAGAACGATTGACATCAAATGGGAAACAGTTTTCCAACCACTCATGAGAAGGAGGATAACGAAATAAACCAAACACTCTACATCTATTGGCTGGGATAAATAGCTAAAAAGAAAATTTGCGAATCAAATATCATTTTATATTTTTGTTTCTCAAAATTTTTAATGAACTAAAAAGAATTAAAATGCCTGCAAAACTCACTCGTCCAGAGAATTCTTTTAATAATATTTATATGCGATATTACAAAAAGTCTTTTCTATTTGTAAAGTCGTATATACACAATGAGATGGTAGCCGAGGATATTGCATCTGAATCACTCATCAAACTGTGGCAATGGATACAGGACAACCCGGTGGAAAATATTGAACCGATGTTGCTCAGTATTTTGCGAAATAAAGCCTTAGACTACTTACGTCATGAAAGCATGAAACAACAGGTCATCACACGGATTAGTGAGAAACAAAATGAAGAGTTAGCTCTTCGCCTCTCCTCACTGGAAGACTGTAATCCAAATGAAATATTCTCGAAAGAAGTTATGGATATTGTGCAAAGAACATTGCAATCATTACCTGAACAAACCTCCCGTATATTTACTCTCAGCCGATTTGGAAATAAAACAAATCGGGAAATTGCCTGCGAATTAAATATTTCAATCAAAGATGTGGAATATCATATATCCAAATCACTTAAGGCTCTTAGAAAAACGCTAAAAGATTACCTGCCTTTATTTTATTTCTTTTTTTACCATATGTAACACCGATTACTACGCACGTTCCTTTATCTTTTGAAAAAAATATTCTTTTTCGTTTAGGGTAAACCGAAGATGAATCGTTATATAAATGAAAACGATAAAAAGATGGATGAACTATTACAAAAATATATAGCAGGAAATGCCTCTGAAAAAGAGTCACAGAGGATAATGGAGTGGCTGCGCGAAGATGAACAGCATCTTAGAGAATATAAGCGGCAACGTAAATTGTATGACATTACGTTATGGCAGACTAAAAGTCCCGTTGATATACAACAAGAGAAGAAAGATCCGCTGAGGAGGGTTCTCGATGTTATTGTACGGATAGCGGCTGTCATTGTTTTTACTGTGGCAACCACTTATTTTTACACTCACCACGTTTTACAAGACAAGGAGGAGAATATGCAAACGGTAGTTGTTCCGGCAGGCCAGCATGCCGAATTATACCTGGCTGATGGAACGCATGTATGGCTGAATTCCGGTAGCCGGTTGACTTTTCCGGGACGGTTTTCTAAAAAGGTACGTCATGTAGAATTAGATGGTGAAGGATATTTTAAAGTCAGTTCTAATATAAAACAACCTTTTATTGTTGGAACTAACCGATGCAATATCCGGGTGCTGGGGACAGAATTCAATGTGCTGGCCTATGAGAAAGATAGTATATGGGAAACAGCCTTATTGGAAGGTGCTGTAGAAATTCTGCAAAAGAAAAGTGAAGTATCTCTCATGAAACTGAAACCAGGTGACATGGCCAGACTAAGTAAAAACCAACTTACTAAAGAAAAGATACATACAACAGACTATTTTCGTTGGAAAGAAGGGCTTATTTGTTTCAACGATATCTCCCTACGCGATATAATGGAGAAATTAAAACTCTATTATGATGTGAATTTTGTCATTAACAATCAACAGATTCTTGATGCGCACTATACCGGAAAATTCCGGACCCATGATGGGATTGAACATGTAATACGTGTGCTTGCCCTCAATAATAAATTTACCTATATTAAAGATAACGAGAGCAATACGATAACCATTAATTAACTTTTTAATATTTCTAATGCCTATGAAACAATAAAGAAACATTTAAAAAAGAAAAGGGGACAGTGCTGCAACACCATCCCACATTTTCCATCAGTTTATACCAACTGACAAAATAGTTCTAGATCAAGTTAAACCTAATAAACTAATATGTTGCGAAAATATGAAAAATTCTCTATACCAGGAATTATTTATAGAAAATAAACAGTTATTCCGTATTATGAAAATTATTGTTTACGTCTGTTTCTTATGTGTAGGAAATCTTCTAGCTATAGGAAGCTATGCGCAGACAGCTCATGTTACGATTGTTTCCAACCATATAACAATCGGACAAGTGATTAATGAAATAGAGAAACAAACGGACTATCTGTTTGTATTCAACGTAAAAGATATCAATATCAAACGTAATGTCAAAGTGAATGCGAAAGATAAAGCCGTTAATGAAGTTTTGAATGATATATTCAAGGATACAGGCATTCGCCATGCTATAGAAGGTAAAAACATCATGCTCATTAACTCTACGGATAAGGAAAAGGGTGCGCAGCAAAAAGATTTTTTAGTTACGGGGATAGTAAAAGATGAAAATGGTGAGCCTATTATCGGAGCAAATATTCAAGTCGTAGGAAAATCGGCAGGCACAATTACGGATATGAACGGACGTTTCAGTATCAGTGCCTCTGCCAATTCTACATTGCAAATAACCTATATTGGCTACCAAACGCAGACTGTCAATATCGGCGAGCAGAGGAATATTAACATTATTCTACAGGAAGACAATGCGCAATTGGATGAGGTAGTCGTAGTGGGGTATGGTACGATGAAGAAGAAAGATCTCACCGGTTCGGTAACAGCTGTTAAAGGAGACGAACTTGCTGCCCGTCGTACCACCCAACTTTCCACAGCTTTGCAAGGCGCGCTTTCCGGAGTAATGGTCAGTCGTGACAATGGAGCTCCCGGTAGTAGTGCTTCTATCCAGATACGTGGTGTAACAACTATTGGTGATTCCAGTCCGTTGGTGATTATTGACGGAATTCCGGGTGATATCAACTCCGTAAATCCTGAAGACGTAGAAAGTATGTCCGTATTGAAGGATGCTGCTTCGGCTTCGATCTACGGTTCACGTGCCGCAGCCGGTGTAATTGTCATCACGACCAAACGTGCCAAGAGCGGTGATGTGGCTTTGAGTTACAACTTTGAGTACGGGTGGGAAATACCGACTAAGTTGCCTACCTATGTAGGAGCCCAGCGTTACATGGAAATGGTAAATGAAACACGCTATAACGATAATCCAGACGGTGGATGGTACCAAACATATACGGAAGATGAAATTACCAACTGGAGCATAAATAATGCGACTAATCCGGACAAATATCCTATGACGGATTGGGGAGATATTCTGTTGAAAAGCTCCGCACCCCGGCAGACACATACTCTAAGCATTGTTGGTGGGGGTAAGATTATTCGTACAAAAGCCTCTTTCCGCTATGACAAAACGGACGGCCTCTATGTAAACAAGGAATATGACCGTTTTATGGTACGCGTGAATAATGATTTCAATATAAATAAATATATTTCCGCAAATCTGGATTTGAACTTTTCCCGTTCTAAAGCTCTCTCGCCTAATTCCAACCCCATGGGGGCAGGTGGACGAAACATTCCGCCAATTTATGCTGCTACATGGACCAATGGCTTATGGGGTGATGTGAAAGATGGAGAAAATATGCTGGCCAAAATTACAGATGGCGGCACTTTTACCAACTGGGGAACCAATATTGGCGGTAAACTCGGTATTGACATAACTCCTGTCAATGGGCTGAAAATATCAGCAGCCGTGGCGCCCAATTTCAATAATGTAAAGAAGAAAACTTTTGTCAAACAGATTCCATACACCCGTTCAGAAGATCCGAATACCACTGTTGGTTACATGGGAGGTTATCGCACTACCAATTTGACGGAAAATCGTAATGACAGCCATGATATAACAACACAGTTCTTTGCCAACTATGCCAAGACACTGGGGCGCCATGATTTCTCTGTCATGATCGGTTACGAGGATTATTATGCTTTCTGGGAAAACCTGGATGCATCCAGAGACCAGTACCAGTTGACAAGCTATCCTTACCTGGACCTCGGTTCGGAGGATTATCGGGATAATGGTGGCAATGCGGAAGAATATGCTTACCGCTCATTATTCGGACGCATGACCTATAGCTATGCAGACCGCTATCTTATCCAAGCAAATCTCCGCCGGGATGGTTCTTCACGTTTTGCATCCAATTGTCGTTGGGCCAATTTTCCTTCCGTGTCACTTGGTTGGGTAATTTCTGAAGAGAAGTTTTTCAAGAATATAAATATGGATTGGTTTTCTTACCTGAAATTGAGAGGCTCTTGGGGAAAACTGGGAAACGAACGTATCGGGGCTTATGACGATGACGGTAACTTTATTTATAATTATTACCCTTACCAGGCTGCAATTGATTACAGCACTGCACTATTTCAGAATTCACAGGGGATTGTTTCTTCCGTGACTACGGCCGCACAGCAGAAGTATGCCGTACGAGATATTTCATGGGAAACAACAGAAAGCTGGGATATCGGTTTAGATGCTAATTTTCTGGATAACCGTCTGCACTTCTCCGCTGACTATTATAGAAAAAATACGAAGGACATGTTGCTGGCACTGGAAATTCCACACTTCATCGGCTACGACAACCCGGAAGTCAATGCCGGAAACATGCACACTACCGGCTATGATATTGAAGTTGGCTGGAGGGACAAAGTCGGTGATTTCACTTACTCCATTTCCGCTAATCTGTCAGATTTTACCTCCAAAATGGGAAACCTGAATGGTACACAGTTCCTAGGCAATCAGGTAAAAATGGAAGGAAGTGAATATAACGAATGGTATGGTTACGTAAGCGATGGCTTGTTCCTGACTCAGGAAGACGTGGACAAGTCGCCCAAACTGAACAACAGCGTCAAAGTGGGTGATATTAAGTACAAGGATATTTCCGGACCGGACGGTGTCCCCGACGGAGTTATCTCACCTGAGTATGACCGTGTACTTTTGGGCGGTTCCCTGCCTCACTATATGTTTGGACTCACTTTCAATGCTGCCTATAAAGGCTGGGACTTTGGATTGACACTACAAGGTGTTGGAAGTCAGAAATCTCAAATCAGTGCTGCAATGATTGAAGGGCTTCGAGACAACTGGCTCAATTTCCCTACTATTCTTGACGGCAATTATTGGAGTCCGAAAAATACGGATGAGCAGAATGCGACAGCCAAATATCCGCGCCTGACTCGCACCAATCGGGATGCTAATTTCTGTATGTCTGATTATTGGCTTTACAACGGTCGGTACATTCGTTTAAAAAATCTCTCTGTCGGTTATACGCTCCCCAAAGCATGGACTACGAAGGCGTGTATGAATACAGTCCGTCTTTATGTAAGCGGAAGTGACCTGTTTACCATCAGTAATGCCCCCAAAGGATGGGATCCGGAAGTAAGTACAGAAGGGTATCCTATTACCACCTCTCTAATATTTGGTGTTTCTATTAATTTCTAGCCATAAAAAACATGAAAAAGTTACTCTTATATATCGGGGCAGGAATACTCTTACTCTCTGCCTGCCATGATCTCAATTTAAATCCATTGTCAAGCGGTTCTACTGAAAACTGGTATTCCACGGAAACTGAAGTGCAGATGGCCGTTGATGAGTTATATCGATATGACTTCTGGCCGGAAGACGGACAACAACAGACCGACTGGTCGGACGACTATACTTCACGCGATCTCCTGACCTCTTTTGATGACGGAACTCTAAATGGACAAAATGCTTGGGTTACCAGTTTATGGGGCAATCAGTACAAAGCTATTTCACGTGCCAATGCAGTTATTGAGAAATCGCATCGTGCTATCGAAAATGGCGCATCTGCCACTACTATTAACCGCCTGATTGCCGAAGCCAAATTCCATAGAGCTGCCGCTTATGCCAAACTGATTGTAAAGTTCGGTGACTTACCATTGGTATTAACCGATGTAAGTACAGAAGAAGGGTTGACAATGGGACGTACGGATAAATCCATCGTATTGGCACAAATCTATAAAGATTTTGATGATGCAATTAGTGTGCTTCCAACTTCCTATACTGACCAACAGCGAGCCACCCAAGGTGCTGCACTGGCACTAAAAGCCCGGGTTGCCTTGATTATGGAAGATTGGGAAACAGCGGCCGATGCAGCCAAGGCGGTTATGGACTTGAATATTTATGAATTGCATCCCGATTTTGGCAATCTTTTTTTGTCTACTACAAAAAACTCGAATGAATTTATTTTCAAAATTCCACGTGATGCTACATATGACATTTATCTGGGAACAGGAAACGGAGGAGTTAACCAGGTATACAATGATCTACCCCGTAACGTAGGAGGATGGACGCAGACCTGTCCGTCATGGGAGTTACTAGCTGCATTCACCTGTACCGACGGTCTGCTTATTAACGAATCACCACTCTTCGATCCGCATGAACCATTTGCAAATCGTGACCCACGTTTAGCAGAAACCATTGTACCATTTGGTTCCAACCACCTCGGTTATGAATACAACCCACACCCGGAGGCACTGACGTGTATGAACTATAATACGGGTGAAATCGTGACAAATTATGATACACGTGCCAATGCCCAATATGCTTCTTTCGATGGTCTGGTGTGGAAAAAAGGGATAGACGAAACATGGCTTCAGAATGGTTTCAAGGTAGACCAGGATATTATCTATTGTCGTTATGCCGAAATATTGTTGACATATGCCGAGGCGAAAATCGAATTAAATGAGATAGATAACTCCGTATTGGATGCACTGAATGAGGTTCGGGCGCGTGCTTATGGTGTGGACAAGTCCGATAAGGCAAGTTATCCGGCTTTCACTTCTAACGACCAGTCCACACTTCGCCACCAGCTACGTGTAGAACGTCGTATGGAAATGGCAAAGGAACACATGCGATATACGGATATCATCCGTTGGAAACTGGCCGAAAAGGTTATGAATCGCAAGACATATGGTATCCTTTATCCGGCCTCACTATGTATCGAACGGGTAACCAGTCAGGGAGATTGGTTTTGGGCTTTCACACCGGAAATGGACGAGGATGGTTGTGCAGATTTCTCCAAATTGGAAGAAGCGGGTAAATGTCAGGCACTTGCTGTACGTAGTTGGAACGATCGCCAATATTTGTGGCCTATCCCTACTACGGAACTTCAGATCAACGAGAACTTAAAACAAAATCCCGGCTATTAAATGCAGGAAAGTTGTTGATAGTCCGGGAAAAGGTAACTCCTTAATTATTCACCCTTTTATTTTTCTAACTTTATGATTGGAAAGAGCTATATTTTTCACCTTTTTCTATTTCTTCTCATATTACCAGACAGTATTTATTCTCAAGATAATATTTGTCTGATCCCGCAAGTTGAAAGCATGGTCCGGAAAAAAGGTACGCTATCCATCGAACGTCTGGAAAGCATCCATTTCCCGGACGAATGGAAAAATACAGGAAACCTCCTTGTCAGCGATCTGAAAGAACTGGCAAATTTGTCTGTCATGGTGAATGCCTCAAATCCTTCCATTCATGTAAAAAAGGTGAAAATGCAGGAGCCGGAAATGTACATGCTGGAAATTACAAAGCAGGGGATCATCATAGAAGCAGGTGACCAGACAGGTATGATTCATGCTTTTTCCACTCTTTTACAATTGATTCTGGGAAGTGAGGGAAAAGAGTTACCCCGGCTCATAATCCACGACAAACCCCGTTTTAGTTACAGGGGAGTCATGATAGATTGTAGCCGCCATTTCTGGACTATCGAACAACTTAAAAAGTATACCAAACAATTGGCCTTTTTTAAACTTAACACTTTACATCTGCACTTGACAGACAATCAAGGCTGGCGTCTGTATCTGGACCAATATCCGGATTTAGCGTTCAAAGGTACGTACTACCGGACATTCGAGGATCTATCGGGACATTATTATCGTAAAAGCGAGTTGCAGGAATTGATCAACTATGCCGCCATGTACGGCATAGAGATCATTCCGGAGATTGACCTTCCGGGACACTGTCTGGCCTTGCTTGCAGCCCTTCCCCAACTGTCATGTAAAGGCGGAAAATTTGAAGCCTATCCAGAGGAACTGGACGGACAAAAACGGAAGAGAGCAGATGAGAATATGCTGTGTATAGGAAATCCTGAAACCTATAGGTTTGTGGAAAAACTGGTAGCAGAACTCACTGATCTCTTCCCTTCATCATTCATACATCTGGGAGGAGATGAAGTGTCGACACATCTATGGGAACAATGTCCGAAATGCCAAAAGATTTACAAACAAGAGAATATGACTTCATGGCACGAGTTACAGGACTATTTTACGAAACGAGTTAGTGAAATTGTACGTTCCAAGGGAAAAAGGATGATAGGTTGGGATGAAATAAATGACCGTAATGCCGCTGACATCAGTGACGTGATCATGATCTGGCAACGTGATGGAAGAGAACAGCAACAGAAAGCTTTGAAAAGAGGGTTGTCAGTCATTATGTCTCCTAAGGATCCCTGTTACTTTGATTTCGGGTATTCACGGAATTCCACACGCAGATTGTATGAATGGGAACCAGTTGGCAAAGAATGTACGAATACTCAAGCACATCTCGTCAAGGGAGGACAGGCTAATTTGTGGACTGAATTCATTACAACCTCGGATGAGGTGGAAAGGATGTTATATCCCAGAACTTGTGCCTTGGCCGAAACCCTCTGGAACACGAAAGAAAAGAAAGAATGGGAAGGGTTCCGACAACGTATCAGCAAGTTCGGTGCTATTATGGAAAAACTGAATATCTGTTACTTCAAAGACGAGGATTGGGATAACACAGGTTTTGTTCCGCAAAGCGAACAAAGGCCCCGTCTTGTATGTCCTGCCCGTATCGATACCAATATGAAGGGAATCAAGTATTATATGCCTGAATATGCGTTTGACGGTGATATACAGACTTTCTTTGCAACCCCCTATTCCTTAAAAAAAGGAGATTATTTTACTCTTACTTTGGAAAAAAGACAAGCAGTACAGGAAATCAGAATTGTGTTTGATGTTTCAAAGGAACATCCGGAACATGTACAATTATCTGTCAGCGAGGACGGTACAATATTTAAGAAAGTAGCTGCAGATAACAAAAATGGAGAATTGTCAGCATCTTTCAGTACACTAGCCATGATTAAAGCCCTCAAAATGGAATTGACAACTCCACTGATGGCCCGGCTGACTATCAAGGAGATTATCCTTCGCTACTATGAATAAACAAGTATAAGAATAATGAAAATTGTTATGATAAAAAAAATTATATATATTTCTCTCATCTGGATGGTATTTCACGGAGCGAGTCTTCATGCTGCCAGTTTATTGGTAGAAGCAGAAAGTTTCACGGAAAAAGGAGGCTGGGTAGTGGACCAACAATTTATGGACTTGATGGGATCACCTTATTTACTGGCACACGGTCTAGGTAGTCCTGTTGAAAATGCGAGTACCAATGTACAACTTCCAGAAAATGGCACATATTATATTTTTGTACGCACCTACAACTGGACGTCTCCATGGCAGGAGGGTGAAGGGCCCGGATTGTTCGGTTTGTCAGTAAACGGAAAGAAAATCTCTTACCGGTTGGGTATTATAGGCAATCAGTGGATATGGCAGTATGCCGGGCAATATCAGGCAACAGAAAAGAATATTCACATTGTTTTGCATGACTTGAAAGGTTTTGACGGGCGGTGTGATGCTATTTATTTTACGACACGGAAAGATGATATTCCGCCATCGGATATGGCGGCTTTAAATAACTTTCGTCGTGCTAAACTTGGATTATTAGCCCCCCCAAAAACAGAATCATATGATTTAGTAGTTATAGGTGCAGGTATTGCAGGTATGAGTACAGCAGTATCTGCCGCCCGCCTGGGCTGTAAAGTCGCACTTATCAATGATCGCCCTGTAGTCGGTGGAAACAATAGTTCCGAGATTCGTGTTCATTTGGGAGGAGCTATCGAGATCGGAAAATATCCTGAACTGGGGGGGCTGCAAAAAGAGTTCGGTCCCGTCAAGGAGGGTAATGCACAACCGGCAGGCAATTATGAAGATCATAAAAAAATGGAATGGCTGCAAGCTGAAACTAATGTTTCCCTGTTTCTTAATTATCGGGCATTTTCGGTGAAGAAGGAAGAGGACCGGATCATCTCGATAACCGCTTGTCATATTGAATCCGGTGAAGAAATCGAATTTTATGGTCGTTTATTTGCTGACTGTACTGGTGATGGCACTATCGGTTATCTGGCCGGGGCAGACTATCGTATGGGCCGTGAAAGCCGTTCTGAATACGGTGAGACTATAGCTCCCGAAATAGCTGATAGCTTAGTAATGGGCACTTCTGTTCAATGGTATTCTGTGGAAGACACAAAAACATCCTATTTTCCGGAATTCCGGTACGGCATCGAATTCAATGAGGAGACCTGTGAACCTGTCACTTATGGTGAATGGACTTGGGAAACCGGAATGAATAAAAATCAGATTAATGATTCTGAACAAATACGTGACTATGGAATGTTAGTTATATATTCTAATTGGAGCTACTTGAAAAATCAATCGGAACGAAGAAAATATTATAAAAAACGTTCATTGGAATGGGTAGCCTACATTGCCGGAAAGCGGGAATCCCGGAGGCTATTGGGCGACTATGTACTGAAAGAGGATGATTTAACAAAGCACGTAGCCCATGAGGACGCATCTTTCACTACTACCTGGAGTATTGATCTGCACCGGCCCGACCCCGAGAATACCCGGTATTTCCCGGGACGGGAATTCAAAGCGACGACAGACCATGTAGTAATTTATCCCTATCCTGTTCCCTACCGATGTCTTTATTCCCGTAATATAGACAATCTGTTCATGGCAGGACGCAATATCAGTGTCACACATGTTGCCTTGGGAACCGTACGAGTTATGCGCACTACAGGTATGATGGGGGAAGTTGTAGGCATGGCAGCCTCACTATGCAAAAAATATCAAGCCACTCCCCGTGACATATACCATTATTATTTGGAGGAATTAAAATCACTCATGCAAAAGGGAGTGAATAAAAAGGGATTACCGAATAATCAACGATATAATGAAGGAGGCAGGCTAAACCAGATACCGAAGGTAAAGTAAGGATACATCTCTGTCTGCCAGATTTCCACATACGAAAGTTTAACAATTTATTAGATTAGGCATTATGATAAGAAAAATCATATTCTTAGAAATGTTATTATTGGGAATAGCTACATTCCTGTATTCGCAAGATGAAATTTCCAAAATAACAATAACTCATGGACCTTACTTGCAAAACGTGGGATCTAACGAAGCTACCATTGTATGGATAACGGATAAGCCCTCTATAGGATGGGTGGAACTGGCCTCAGATGGCAACGGCAGTTTTTACGCCAAAGAGCATCCGCGTTATTTTGACACGTCTAATGGCATCAAGAATACATCAACCATCCATGCCGTTAAAGTCAAGGGACTGACACCGGGAAAACAATATCGTTACCGTGTTTTTGCTCAGGAAGTGTTGAAACATACTGGGTATAAAATCATTTATGGAAGTTATGCTTCCACTGATGTCTATTATCGTAAACCGCTTACTTTTCATACCTGCAATCCGCAAGCGCCTGCCACCTCTTTTGTAATGGTCAACGATATACATGGGGACAACAAACTGCTGGAGGACTTAATGTCCCGTTGTAACCTTACGCAAACCGACTTTGTTCTTTTTAATGGTGATATGCTCTCTTTCATAAATAGTGAAGATCAGCTTTTCAAGGGGTTTATGGATACGGCTGTACGACTTTTCGCTTCTGAGATCCCGATGTACTACGCCCGTGGCAACCACGAAACACGGGGAGTATTTGCAACCGAAATCCAACGTTATTTTTCTCCCTGTCAGGAACATCTTTATTATGCCTTTCGACAAGGTCCTGTCTATTGTATTGTTCTGGATACGGGAGAAGATAAGCCTGATTCTGATATTGAATATGCCGGTATTACCCAATATGACCTCTACCGTACCGAACAGTCCGAATGGTTGGCCAGTATTTTGGAAAGTACCGAATATAAAGAAGCGCCTTTTAAAATAATTGTAGCTCACATTCCTCCCGCAGTTACTGAAGCTGGTCCCGATGAGGATTGGCATGGAAATGTAGAAGTAGAGCAGAAGTTTATGCCTTTATTACGCCAGGCTTATCCGGATTTAATGCTTTGTGGACACTTACATCGTTTTGTGCGTCATGATGCCACTGACAAAACGTCTTTCCCCGTAGTAGTTAATTCCAATACATCTTTGCTACGTATTTATGCCACGACCACACAGATGAAGATAGAGGTAATGGATCGAGACGGAAAAATGCTGGATGAATTTATCATAAAAAAATAAAAAGCTTTGCATTAGTACTTGGCAAGTAATTATTCGGGTGACAATTACTTCTTAATCAATGAAGCTGGTTTCTGCAGATTCTGCATGTATGAGAGGCTGATGAATTTAGGAATAACCAACATTTACGGGGTAATCCAGTCGATGTGCCTACCATGAGCAAGGAGAAGTTACGCAAGACCAATGCTGTGAATTGTAGCAAATTGGCCCACGAGTTACCTTTCGGTTCATTTGAAAAGGAATTATATTCTGGGGAGGAAACCACAAAAATACGCTCTTTATAAGACTAAGAAACCTGATTGCAAAAGACAGCATACATACCAAGAACCGTATCAAGTCTTTGCTCGTTTTTATGGTGTGGAAATATCGAGAATGTTTGCCCGATGTACCATTAGCTAGGGATATTCCTAAAATAGGAAAATTTAAGGCAACTAATTCATTGCGAGTTAGTTGCCTTTTGGAGTTTGCCCGACATGGGCATAATCTAATGGGTGTAAGTCCCCATCGCAGCCTTATATCGGCAAGCGTACAGCCGACGGCAATGGTGTCCGTAGTGATTCGGCATCTAAAGGAAGTCTTAGGCAAAGCACTGACCTGACGTACAGAAACTTGATACTAAGGCATATGAGTGTGGGTAAGTCTGCCAAACAAGATAAAGCCCTATAGCTATATGGAACACTCGGTGTAAATCAAGCAGGTATAAGTGTGAAAGATTATATTCTTAATCGGGGAGGTCTCACGGACGTGTGGAGCATGTGTTTAGATTGCCAAACACGGAGTAAAGCTTATTGTGAGAAGTCAGCAGAAGCCATAGTACTTAAGTTCTTTTTAAGGAAGGGCTGAATCGCAATAGCTATAAACACGTAACTAACTCTAAATAGGAAAGAATGCATAAAATAAGAGTCATAGAAAGTACACTTGGCTACCCTCAAAAGAATAGGATGGAATCCGAAAGCTATGAGGGAGTGCAGACCTATATGGACATGAAAGACGGCAGTTTGATAGCAGTGCAACCAAATAAAGATGACTTAATGAGTCAAATTCTTTCTCCCGACAATCTCAATCGTGCCTATCTACAAGTGGTACGAAACAAAGGGGTTGGAGGTGTTGATAGAATGGATTTTAAGCAACTGCTTCCCTATCTTCATGAACACAAATCAGAACTTATCGAGTCGATACGCATTGGAAGGTACAAACCGAATTCAGTGCGTAGGGTAGATATAGCCAAGGATAACGGGAAGAAACGGCTTATAGGCATCCCAACCGTTGTTGACCGCTTGATACAACAAGCCATCGTCCAAGTGCTATCGCCTATCTACGAACGCCAGTTCAGCCCAAGCAGTTTTGGGTTTCGCCCCGACGTAGTGCGCATGTAGCATTGCTCCAAGTGTGCTGTTATACAAGCGAAGGCTACAAATATGCTGTAGGCATAGACCTTGTTAGATTCTTTGATACGGTAAACCATAGTTTCTTACTGAGAATACTGTCAAGGACAATAAATGACGGGCGTGTCATTTCTCTTATACACAAGTATCTTACAAGCGGAGTAATGATAGGTAAGCATTATGAACCAAGTATAGAGGGTACACCACAAGGCGCCCCTTTGAGCCCCTTGCTCAGCAATATCCTGCTGAACGAACTAGACAAGGAATTGGAGAGACGTGGACACTGCTTTGTACGCTATGCAGATGATAGCATGATACTGTGCAAAAGTAAGAGGTCCGCCGAACGCGTATGCTCAAGCATAACGGACTTTTCCTTCTATTTCACGAAAGGCAAATGCAGGCTGTATGTTCACAAGACAACAAAAGAGAAATTCAAACGTAAGGTTAAATCTCTTACCAGACGTAGTAACAGCATGGGTTATGCCCAACGTAAAGAGATACTCTGGCAAACCTTTAGAGGTTGGATAGGGTATTTCAAATATGCAGACATGAGGAGTCTGCTGATTCCATTAGACCAATGGTATCGCAGACACTTGCGTATGTGTATATGGAAATGTTGGAAGAGAGTGAAGACTCGCTTTTCAAATTTGCAGAAATGTGGAATACCGAAAGGTAAGGCTTGGGAGTGGGCAAATACTCGGAAAGGGTATTGGCGTTGTACGCGTGCCTTTCTTCAGAATGCTATTGAGGACGAGGCTCTTCGGAAAGCGGGGTATCCAATGTTATCTCATCTTTATAAGCAAATACATATAGATTGCGAAACCGCCGTATGCGGAACCGCTTGTACGGTAGGGTGAGATTGTGCCACGAGAAGCATGTGCTAAATGCTTCGCAACTATGTAGGAGATGAGGGTAGGTCCCTCGCAATCAACTTGCAGGAATCTCCTCAGTACTGAATGCTTTGATAAGATTGCTGTCGACCAATTCTTTAAGTGGACATCAATTCCTACATCTAATGTGTTACTTTGTACACGTCTCATAAGCTATATCGTTTTAGTTAATGAGTTATGACTTCAATATAATATGAAGTTTACTAAAATGGTATAGCTTTTTTAGTGCTATCTACTGTTATCCGTCACTTCAGATTTTAAACATAGAAACTTATTTTTTTATAATCATACCGTCCAATTTATTATTAATTTTCCAGCAAGGATACCTTCGTCAGCCACTATACGTTTCATTGGAAGATCCCGTAATCCATTTATAAAATCAATAGCTGATTTTAATGGAGGTTGATTCTTTATAGTATCACTTGAAATATAAAACTTAGTTCTAGAACTAAAAAGTAAGTAAACAAAAAGGCGGAGAATAGCAGTCTCCACCTTTTTATTTATTCTTTGGCCTTTTGTATTATAGTAATTGTATTATAGTAATTCCCTGCTTGTATAACTGTTGTAAATCTCCTTTCCAAGCCTGTTAAATTTGAATCAATCCTGATAAAGATTGATTTGCGACCTGTTTTCTCCACATAAAGTCCACCACCTTCTATTACTTGAACATTAAGGGAGTGTGTTCTATATATCGTGTCTTTAGTAGAGATTTCAGTCAGCCACCAGTCGTCACCTTTCCTGGTTCGTAACTCTATAGAATCTTTACTGGATTTAAAAAATACCTCTTTAGTCTCTAGTCCTATCGTATCTGTTCCCTTGCCAACGACGTCATCGCTACATGAAATGAATACAAATAAAAGTAACACGAAAGACAGAAAATAATAAGTTTGTCTCATATTTCTTATTTTATTATGTTAATATATGGAATTATTTCTACATTATATGGATAATTACCCTTGCCGGCTGCTCTAGTAGAAGGAAAAGTAGGTCCTTCACCTCCATTAAAAATACCCGCCAAATAATAACCATTACTATTACCATTCCAGCCCCAGTTTAGATGCAGGTAATCTTCTTTCTCCGTATACGAATGATGAACTTTATCGCTTCCTTTTCTATAGACATCAACATTTCTCTCTCTATGAAAATAGCCATCAGAAACCCAAGCATGACCATTTTGGTAATATTTAATACCCAGTATTTTCTTTCTTACCGAATTGCCACATATTATAACCGGACATTTAGCTTTAATAGATGTTATAACATCCCATTGACTATAAATTTGAGGATTATTGGGTTTCCTATATCCCATTTTCTCGAAGCATTGTGGTATATTTTTTCTTTTAGCTCCGCTTGTATCTGTTCCCCAATCCATTTTAACCAAATCACCTATAGAGCGGAATAAATGGGCAACTGCTGGAGTGGTGGGGAATTGTTTCATTTCAGACCAATTATATGACACCCCATTATACCCTGAAGGTTTTTCATGATATGCCATTACTTGAGCTATTGCAGTAGCTACACAGCCTGTGAGGGCTCTTTGTCCTTCTATAAGAGGTGCCGCATTGTTATATGGACTCCTTTGTCCCCATTTAACAGAAATCAAAGGTTGTACTCTTTCCGTTTCTTCCCATTCTCCAGGTTTCTTTATATAAATAGGACGTCTTCTACCCCTTGTTTGAGATGTGTCTAAAGAGTTATCGTCATCATTTTCTTCTTTGAACTCTATCTCATACTTTTTATTATTAGAAATGTAATTTTGAACTAAATCAAAAAAGAAAGATAATTCCTGATATTGAAGCGTGTCACTTAAAGAAAGATTGCCAGACTCTGAATAAGCAATAATAGGAGTTGTATATAGGTTGGCCGATACTATTGCATAGCCATTGCCACCCTCTGCATTGGCTATATAAAATGAGGGATATGTCTGATTAGTAATTGTATCTCTATAGAAATAGATTTCATTGTTTATTGAATAATTAAGAAAAGAGCTATTTCGTGTATTGTTTCTATTATTTTTAATAAAAAGTTCCACTTCAATAATAGCATTCTCTTTAGTACGATAAGTCGGGGCTTTTTCTGTTAAAGATGGTGGCGAAGATTCTTGTTTCATTACTTCTGTGTCATCGGAACATGAAGTTAAAAACATAATTGTCAAAATCAATAAATGTGCATGTTGTTTCATAAT
>OGOV01000824.1_pt1 | contig 30426 bp, 30 predicted proteins | sample 1552711 | NCBI WGS metagenome assembly OGOV01 (sample SAMEA2580216, study PRJEB22360) | human gut metagenome | biome: human gut; feature: human-associated habitat; material: faeces | place: Denmark | collected 2008/2010 | reverse complement strand
GCGTCGTGCGTTGGACGTTATTGAAGTTGACGAAAATGCCCTGCGCCGTCTCGGGGCGGAGATACAGCTCGGAGGAGGAATCCTCGGTGACGCCCTGATAGGTCTTGAACATCAGATTAAACTTGCGGATGTCGGTGAAATCTTTTGCGCCGCAGGCGGGGCAAGTGATGCCGTTATCGGCGATGTACTTCGACATCTGCTCGTTCGTCCAACCGGCGGGGTTGACATCGAGGTGGTTTGCCGCAGCATAGTCCTCAATCAGTTTGTCGGCGCGATGGCGCGTCTTGCACGCCTTGCAGTCCATCAGCGGATCGGAGAAGCCGCCGACATGCCCGGATGCGACCCAAGTCTCGGGGTTCATGATGATTGCGCTGTCGAGACCGACATTGTACTTGCATTCCTGCACAAAACGTTTCCACCACGCGCGCTTGATGTTGTTCTTAAACTCAACGCCGAGCGGGCCGTAGTCCCACGAGTTTGCAAGGCCGCCGTAAATCTCGGAGCCGGGATATACAAAGCCGCGGTTTTTGCAGAGCGCAACGATTTTGTCCATTGTTTTTTCGGAATTGTTCATGTTCTTCTCCTCTTGTCCGTATGGAAAAATTATTGATTATACTTCAGCATCGCGGTTATTGCCGCGGAAATATTCGGGTTGAACACCCGCTCACCGTCCCGGAAATAGTAACTGCCGGGATAGTCCAGCGTGCCGACCGAGAATTGGCTGTAGGCGAAAATCAGGTCGAGATTCTTCGTCAGATCCTCAGCGGTGAAATTGGTGGTGACATATTTCGACGCATTGGCAAAAATGGTTGCCGCCTTGCCAAGATAGGTCGGATTGGTCATTTTCTGCGCCAGCGCGCGCAGGAAGGACATCGTGGTCTTTTCGCGCGACAGCGTCGCATTGGTGTAAGAATTGTAGGCAAGCAGCCCGCAGACATCCTTGCCGGTAAGCGTCTGCGCACCCGCCTTCAGCGAAATGGTCAGCCCGGAAATCTCGTCGGTGTACTCCATGTCGCACGGCACCGTATAAGTGATGCTGCCCATGGCGTCCACTGCCCCCGCAAGCTGCTCGATGCTCGTCAGCGCGTAATAGTCAATCTGCACACCCGTGATGCCAGACATCTTGTTGACGAAATAGTCAAGCCCCTTGTCATAGTACAAATCGCGCACGGTCGTCGTCACGCCGCCGACGGTCAGCTGCATCTCGGACGGAATCTGCATATAGGCGATGCGCCGATTTTCCTTGTTGACTGTGACCAGCACCACTGCATCGGCATGCACCGTGCGGTAGGGGTAAACCGGCAGCGAGCCGCCGGAGCCGATGAGCTCGGCGGAATTTTTGAAATAAGGATACTGCTTTGCAATGTCGGGATGATAGTTGGTCAGGATGCTCGGGCGATAGTCCGTGCCAATCAGCAGAATGCTGAACGACTCGCCCCCGAGGTCATCTTCATCCGGTCCGAGCGGGTGCAGGACAGAAGAATCCGATTCCGAGCTTGTCGCATCGCTGCTCTCGGTCGCCTTTTCCCCGCTGATCATGCCGTTGATGCTCTCGGTGACGAACCCGGTTATGAAAAACGCACACAGGCCGAAAACGACCAGCGCGATAATAAAAGTCGCACAAAAGTTGCGCAGAGAGTTCATTCCGCCACTCACTTTCTCGAAGATTTGCGAAAAGCAAAGCGAAAATGCCCTGCCAATCTCACAACATTATACCGTATCTTTCGGTATTTTTCAATATCTATTCAATAAATTTCACCTCTTTTTGCTTGCCTTGCCGCCGAAACAATGGTATACTTATGCATGTAAACTTTTGCGGGAGCGTGAAGCCTTGAAGAAAAACGAATGTTTTGATGTTGAAATCACGGATATGAATTTTCTCGGCTTCGGCATTGCCAAGGTGGACGGCTGCGTTCTGTTCGTTTCCGGCGCGGTCACGGGCGACACGGCACGCGTACGCGTCATTAAGGTCTGCCGCACCTATGCCGTCGCCCGCACAGAGCGCATTCTTGTGCCTTCCAAGCACCGCGTCGAGGACGGCTGCGCCGTTTCGGCGGCGTGCGGCGGCTGTGCCTTCCGCAGCGTGGACTACGCCTATGAGCGCACGCTGAAGGAGGCATCCGTCCGACAGAGTTTTGTCCGGCAGGGACTGCGGATTATGTCGCTGCGGAGCAATACCGGACTGCGGGCGCTGATTGACAAGTCGGGTATCAGCGAGGCGCCGAGCGCTTTTCATCTGGGATATGTTCTGGGACCGCGGATTAATGCCTGCGGCCGGGTCGGCGAGGCTTCGCTGGGCAACAAGCTGTTGTGCAGCAGGGACGATTTTCAGGCCGGCCAGCTGGCAGACAAACTGAATGAATTTAATGCGCAGCGCAAGGAGATTGAAGCTTATGTGCTGTTGAGCGCGATTGAGATGCTGGAGGGGACGCCGCAGGAATATCCGATAGCTTTTGCCGCCGGAAAAGACTGGCACCAGGGCGTGGTCGGCATTGTGGCCGGCAAGCTCAAGGAGCGTTACAACGTACCGGCTTTCGTCATGTCGATTGAGCCGGACGAAGTCAAGGGTTCGGCGCGCTCCGTGCCGGGCGTCGATTTGGGCGCTCTGATAATTGCCGCCAAGGAAAAGGGACTGCTGACCAAGGGCGGCGGTCATACGATGGCGGCTGGTTTTTCGCTGTCGGAGGATAAAATCGAAGCCTTTCGCCGGTTTGCCGGCGAGTATGTGCGGCAGAAGCTCGGTGAAGAAGACGTGGCGCCGGTAATTGAAGTTGACAGTGCGCTTGATCTGCTGGGAGCCAATACCGATTTTGCCGCGGCTTTGGAACTTCTGGAGCCTTTCGGCGCCGGAAACGCCGAACCGAAGATTGTGCTGGAACATGTACGGATTGTTAAACCGGGAATTGTCGGCGCGGGACATGTCCGCTGTTTTCTTACTTCCGGCAACGGCGGTTCGCTGAAAGCCATGGCCTTTAAAATCGCCGATACGGAATTAGGCAAAACGCTGCTGAATTCGCAGGGGGCGGTTTTCGACATTGCCGGGGTTCTGCGCCGTGACAACTGGCAGGGCCGCAATTCCGTGCAGTTTATCATAGATGATGCGATAAGGTGTGAATGAGATGGATGATAAGGACGAAGTCAAAAAACGGGCGATGAACATCAGAAAAATCCGTCTGGAGCGGGAAAAGGCCGTTTTTATGAAACTGGGCGGCAAGCTGCGCGCCTATTTCTTTACCGGCATTCTGGTAACCGCACCGGTAATGATTACGTTTTTTGTCGCTTATAAGGTAATCGTTTTTATCGACGTTTCGGTCAACCGCCTGCTGCCACCGCAGTTTAAGCCGGACAACTTCCTGCCGTTTACCATTCCCGGCCTGGGAATTATCATTCTGGTTGCGGCGCTGATTTTGGTCGGTATGTTTGCCGCCGGATTTTTGGGCAAGTTTTTCCTGAAACTCGGCGAGTGGATTGTTTATAAGGTGCCGTTTATTTCGTCGGTTTATTCGCTTTTGAAACAGATTTTCGAAACTTTTCTTTCCGGCAAGAGCAATGCGTTTAAGAAGGTTGTGCTGCTGGAATATCCGCGCAAGGGAATCTGGATTTTGGGTTTTGTCAGCGCCGATACCGAAGGCGAGGTTCGGGAAATTCTGGGGCGTGAAATGGTTAATGTGTTTATTCCGACAACGCCGAACCCGACTTCCGGCTTTCTGATTTTTGTGCCGCGCGAGGATGTGGTTGAACTTGACATGGGGGTTGAAGAAGGCATCAAGTTTGTCATTTCCGGCGGCATTGTGGCGCCTGACGAGGCCAAGCGCCTGAAAAAACGCCGCGCTTAATATTCTATCGCCAGAATCATTTTTTTGTAACCGCTGCTTCCTTGGGTGTAAACTGAGTCTGAATTGAAATCATATATATAGATGGAACTGTACGGTTGTTTGTTTCTTGGTGTTTGATGATAAACATTAGAAGAAAATACTCCGTACCAGGAGTAATGATCATAATACGGCCAGCATTTGGTGCAGGTTGTGTTCAGCAATCCGGAAATGCCGTTGAGAGCCAGGGCAGCATTAATGTTATTGATGTTAGCGTATATTTTTCTCAGTTCGGCAATGCTGGGGATATACCATTGTCCTGCTCCGCACCAGTCAGAAGAACAACCTGCGGGAACGTAGGTTTTCAGAAAACCGTTGTCGCTCATGTTCATATACGGAGATGAGGAGCTGCAAGTTGGTTTGAACAACGGCGTATTTATTTTTCCGTCAGTTGCGCAGTTGTTCAGTTCGTCTGGATTACAGGAGGTTATGTTTGATGTTTCTCTGTATGTACCTTCATTGTCTGACATGCAAACCGGCTGATTTATGAAATATTCCAAACCGACGGCACGGCGTTTGGTTTCATCAAAAACGACACCGATAGCTTTTTTATTCGGATTGAATATTGAACTAACCGTGTGGTCGGCATAAAGGATTTTGGCCGGAGAAGTAATTGAACCGTCTGTTGTGCCCCCACAGAATAGAGCTGAGCTGTCGGTTGGGCAGCGGATGGTATTTTTGCCTTCGCAGTCACTTGCCGATTGTGTATATCCCAATGACGTACAGGTTGGAGGAATGGTGCATGTTGTTGCTTGGGCAGAACAGCTGAGGACTGACAAAATGCAGGTACAGAATATTTCTTTTTTCATTTTTATTCTCCTTGTTTAGTCGCTGAGGCAAAAAACATAGTTGCAGTTAAACGGACAGGTCAGATATTTTTTTCCGTTGCAGTTATTGGAGTTTGCGGAAAAGCCGAGTTTTGTGCAGTCAGGAATTTCAGCACAGCTGTAACTTCCGGCGGAAATGCCGTTCAGCCAGCATTTGAGCTGCCCGTCGCTCCAATAGTTTTCCAAATCGCCGTAGCTGATTGCACAACCGGTTATACAGTATTTGTTGGAACAGGATTCCAGTTCGCAGAGATAACCGTCAGGACATGATGTTTGTGAACATCTGTTTTCGCAACAGGGTTTGCAGACCTGATATTTTGTAGCTGAGCCGCTTTTGCAGGTCTGTGTGCCGATTTGACCGCCGCATTCGCAGGTCAGGAAGCCGGTGCAGGGATTGTTTTTGCGTTTGTATTTGGTCGTGCCGCAGCTGTTGCAGCTGCCGTCGGCAACATACCCGTCAGCGGTTGCCTGAGCCTGCGTGTAGGCATAGCCGTCGCAGGGATTGCATTTGCATTTGTAATAAGAGCTGTTATAAGGGCAGATCTGAGAACTGTCTTTAATATATCCGTCATTGCAGCTTGTGTCATAACCTGCTTCTTTGCATGCGCGCGCCGTATCGTCCTTGCAGGAAGCATAATAGTTGGAATTATAAGGACATTGGCCGGATGGATATTGCGGAGCGGCACAGGAAGTTATTGTATATCCTTCATTTTGGCATTGTTTAACAGTATCTACAGTAAAATCTTCATCACTCTTGCTAAAAGAGCCATCACCGCATTCGCCGAACCCGAGGAAACAGACGGCGGCGGTTTTATAGGAAAAGGAAGAAGATGCAGGTTCCGGAACAGGTGTGTATGTGTGTATATGTGTAGAAAAAACGTTTAAGGGAGCCAGAGTCAAATCCATGGCTGCCGTCGGCATAATAAAAGTTGAAGCTAATAAAGCCGATAAAGACAAACAACGAGAACAAGACATGGTACACCTCTCAAACAGTTAAAGGCCGGAACCTGCGATAATATACCGGTGCACCAAAAGAGACGGGAACTTCTCAAAAAGAGACTTCATCACTTGAATACACCACAATAATGAATATATATCATGATGGGGAAAAAGTCAACTATTCATTAGTCTACAAAAAAATATGTCTAAAAATTCTAGATATTCTAATGGGAAAACTCTTAATAGTCGATTTTGGGCAGTATGAAATTAATATGGCTTCAAAATCCGTCAAGATAGCCTGATGTAAAAAAAGCCCCGCAGATGCGGGGCTTTTGGTTAGACAAAGTACTGAAAATGCAAGTAGATTGTTGCTATCAGTACGCTTATCAGCATGACCGGTATCGACCAGATGAGGAACCTCATGAAATGGATGGGGTGTCCTTCGCGCTGCGCCATACCGGCGACGATAACGTTGGCGGAAGCGCCGATCAGCGTTCCGTTGCCGCCGAAGCAGGCACCGAGCGACAAGGCCCACCAGACCGGCATCATGGCTTCACGTCCGCCCATGGAAGCTTCCATTGACTTAATCATCGGAATCATGGTGGCGACAAACGGAATGTTGTCGATAGCCGAGGAAAGAATCGCCGAAATCCAGACAATCAGCATGGTGCTCTTCTGGATGCTTCCGTCGGTCAGTTCAATAAACTTTTGGCCGAGCATACGCAGAATACCGGTTTCTTCCAGTCCGTAAACAATGACGAACAATCCGGAGAAGAAGAAAATGGTTGTCCAGTCGATGAGGTTGAAGGCTTCCTCAACTTTACGTTCGCGTTCGTCGTGGCGGTTGCCGAAAGTATAGAGCAGCAGCAAAACCGCGGCCCCGGCGATGGCTATGGTACCGTTGGCAATATGGATATGCTCGGCGCTGATGAAGCCGGCGATGACCAGAGCAAGAACAAACAGCGATTTTCCCAGCAGTTTCCAGTCAGTAATGGTATCTTTTTCGCTGATGCGCATAACGGCCTGTTTGTTTTTTTCGGTCGTGAGAAGGCTTTTGTGCCAGATGAGGTCGAATCCGAAAACCAGAACAATCATGGTTATGGCGACAATCGGTGCCAGTTCGTAAACGAAATCCATAAAGGACAGCTGCAGCGCCGAGCCGATAAGAATGTTCGGCGGATCGCCGATGAGGGTTGCCGTCCCGCCGATGTTGGAGGCGAAGATTTCCAGAATCAGATAGGGATAGGGGTTGATTTTAAGTTTGCGGGTAATCTGGAAGGTAACCGGCGCAATCAGCAGAACCGTGGTAACGTTGTCCAGAAAGGCCGAGAAAACCGCAGTTACAAAGGCCAGCACAATCAGCAGGCCGCGGGGATTGGCGCGGACTTTTTTGGCGCCCCAGACGGCTACAAACTGGAACATACCCGATTTCTCGGAAATGCCGACAATCGTCATCATGCCGACCAGAAGCGAAATAGTGTTGAAATCGATACCCTGAAGGGCGGTTTCCTGTGTCAAAATACCCGAAAAAATCATCAGTGCCGCACCCAGAAGGGCGACAACGGCGCGATTGAGTTTTTCGGTAAACAGGATTGCATAGCAGACAACGACGATAGCCGTTGCTACAATTTTGGGGTCCATGCCCCAGACTGATGGCGCTGCCTGCGCTAAGTCAGTAACCTGCATGTTAAAGATTCCTCATGTATTATAAAAACTACCAGTTTATTTATAATACGGACATCCTAACATAATCTTAATTTTGCGGCGCTAAATGAACCAGCGCAGATGCAGGTAGACTGCGGCCATCAGCACGCTGACCAGCATAACCGGTATTGACCAGATGAGAAAGCGCAGAAAGTGAATGGGATGTCCTTCGCGCTGTGCCATGCCGGCGACGATGACGTTGGCTGAAGCGGCTATCAGCGAACCGTTGCCGCCGAAGCAGGCGCCGAGCGACAGGGCCCACCAGACCGGCATCATGGCCTCGCGGCCGCCGAGAGACGCTTCCATCGACTTGATCATCGGAATCATGGTGGCGACAAACGGAATGTTGTCGATGGCCGTGGATACGAAAGCGGACATCCAGACGACAATCATGGCTGCTTTTTCGATGCTGCCGTCGGTTACTTCAATGAACTTGTTTCCCATCAGAGCCAGAACGCCGGACTCTTCCAGACCGTAGACGATGGCAAACAGGCCGGCAAAGAAAAATATCGTCGTCCAGTCGACCAATCCGAAAGCTTCTTCAACCTTATGCTCGCGATCAGAATGGCTGTTTCCCCAGGTATAGAGCATCAGAAGAATGACGGCGCCGAAGACGGCAATGGTGCCGTTGGCAATATGGAAATGTTCGGCAGCCATAAAGCCGATGATGACGGCAATCAGAACCGCCAGCGATTTGACGAGCAGGACAGGGTCGGTAATGGTGTCTTTTTCGTTCAGGCGCATGACGGCTTCGCGGCTTTTGTCCGACGCGCTCATCTTGCGTCCCCAGATGAGGTCAAAGGCGACAATCAGAACGACCATCGTGGCGGCGACAATCGGTGTCAGTTCATAAACGAAATCCATAAAGGACAGCTGCAATGCCGAGCCGATGAGGATATTCGGCGGATCGCCGATGAGGGTTGCCGTTCCGCCGATGTTGGAAGCGAAGATTTCCAGAATCAGATAGGGATAGGGGTTGATTTTAAGTTTGCGGGTAATCTGGAAAGTCACCGGTGCTACCAGCAGAACCGTGGTAACATTGTCCAGCAGTGCAGAGAAAACGGCTGTGACGGCCGCCAGCACAATCAACAGGCCTCGCGGCGAAGCACGGACCTTTTTGGCCGACCAAACGGCCACATACTGAAACATACCCGATTTTTCGGCAATACCGACGATTATCATCATGCCGATAAGCAAAGCCAGCGTATTGAAGTCTATGCCGGCAATTGCGCCGTCTTGTGTCAGCACGCCGGCAAAAATCATGACGACGGCGCCCAAAAGGGCAACGACGGCACGGTTCAGCTTTTCAGTAAAAAGAATCAGATAGCTGACAACGAGAATGACGGTCGAAACGATTTTGGGGTCGAAGCCGAATATGGCGGAATGTTCCATTGTTTGCTCCTAAATATTTCAATCTTGTTCTGATTACAATATATAGGCAAGTTTTGCAAAAAACAAACAAATCCGTCAGGGGATTGGATAATTATCTGCGGCTCAGGTATTTTACAATGCCGAACAGCGTGTTGATTTCCTGTTCGGTCAGACGGCTGCGGGTAAATATATTGCGCAGGTTGATTTCCATATGCGGCCGTTTTTCCTCGTCTTTGAACCCCGGATGTCCTGCAAGTTCCTTTTCCAGATAGTCCAGAAAACTCATGACCATTTCCCGGGAGGCTGGAACGGTCGTGTTGGTGACAAAACGGACGTCTTCGGCATTTATCTGCCTTTTGTGCCATTCATAACCGACCAGCAGCACAGCCTGTGAGAGGTTAAGCGAACAATGGCGGGGATTAAGCGGAATTTCAATAACCGCATCGGCGATGCTGACATCGTCGTTGTGCAGCCCGGTGCGCTCCGGGCCGAACAGAATGCCGACATTCATATTTTCGTCCTTTATCAACCGGTCGATTTCGCCGGCAGCGTGTTCGGCGGTGTGAACGGTTTTAATCTGGTTGCGCGGTCGTGCCGTGGTCGCGTAAACAGCCTGCAAACCGGCGACGGCTTCGCGCGTGGTGTTGAACAGGCGGGCGTTTTGCAGAATTTCTTCGGCTCCTGAGGAGGCGGCGAGCGCCTTGGCCGACAGGTGGTCCTCACGCGGGGAAACCAGACTGAGATTGTATAAACCGCAGTTCATCATGGCGCGGGCGGCCATTCCGACATTTTCGGCCAGCTGCGGCTGAACCAAAATAACATGGGGCTGATTGTTCATCTGTAATTCCTGAAAATGATTATTCATAAAAACGAGGGTGCGGATCCAGGTACAGGTCTTTTTGCAGCATCTTACGAACGGCACGTTTGTTGGCCGGATCTACATTGACGGCGGTTTCCGGCGTACGCCCCTCCTGTCGGGCGGCGCGTTTTTCGGCCAGATTGGCGTTTTTGACAATGTCGGAAATTTCACCCTTGGTTGAGTTCTTGAGGTTAAGGTCAATGCTTTTGGTGCTGCTGCGCTTGAGTTTGAGACGTTCTTCGGCCGAAACGATATTGAGGTTGTCGGCCTCGCGGTCAAGTGCGGTTTCCGACGGAGCGGCCGAAACCGCGGCCGTTTGGGCCGCAGCCGGAAATGCTGCAAATAAAGGCAGTGACAGAAAAACGGCAAGAAGTTTAAACATAAGCTTTTTCCTCAAATCAGTCGGTTCCGAGAATGTCCATCGTGTTGAACAGAATGTTTTCAAAGTCAAGTCCGGTTCCGTCTTCGACATCGGTCAGAATGCGGGAGAAAGACTTTCCGAACGGATCTTCGGCGGAAAAGACCTTGTCATAGTTTTCGCGGAGCAGCTTGCCGTAGGCTTTCGGCATGTCTTTAATCTTCTGATCATAGCTTTCCGGAATTTTGTAGCCCATGTTGCGGAGATGTTCGGTCATAACCAGCATGTTGTGGCGGTTGACTTCAGGCGCAATCATTTCCTGACCCTGAGCATCGGTGTAGGTGGTGGCTTCGCCGACGTAATTTAATTTGCCGTGCTGGCCGGAACCTCTCCAGGTAACGATGCCGCTGCGGTCACGGGCACGGGCCCAGGGGTCTACCGGCAGAATGTCGCCGTTGGTCGGCCCGTTTTCGTAGGCGGGAGCGTTCGGAGACGTATCAGGTCCTTTTTCGGGGAGATTGTCGCCAAAATAACCGTCGTTTGGATTGGGTGACCAGGGGTTGGCCGGCAGCTGCGCGTTCGCCGTCGCGGCTAAAGACAAACAGCCGATTGCCGCCAGAATGTAGAAATACTTTTTCATGACCGCCTCCATAATTCTCCATCTTCTTTTATCATACTATAAAAAATGTGAAAATAATAGTTACAATATTGTTGCAAAAGTAAATATCACGTTAACCAGGTTGACAAATCGGCCGCGAAAGTTATGATATGCCGGTAGGTAACCCGTTAACGGAGAAGGCTTTTCGATGTTGAAAAAACTTTTGCTGGCGGCCGCAGCCCTGTACGGCGTGTGGGCTGTCAGCGTGCATATGAACGACAAGCTTATGCGCGGTTATTTTATGGCGCCGCTCAAGTTTAAGGATTTGGTGGCCGAAGACAATATGTCCGAGCGCGAAGGCCGTTTCGGCTTTAAGTCGAAAATCTGGCTCTATGGCGTCAACAGTCCGGAAAAGCTCGCCAAAAACTTCAACAAATATGACGGATTTGAAATTGATGTCGTTTATAACGAAAAAGAGCGTACTTTTTTTGTCGGCCGCGGCAGCGGGAAGGTAACGCTTGACGATATGTTTGCCGTGAAACCGGATTTGAGCGGAAAGTTTTTCTGGCTTGACGTCAAAAACATTGATTTTAACAATCAGTCTGAGATTTTAAGGGAACTTATTGCGCTGACAGGACGCAATATCATGCATAAGTCACATTTGGTCATTGTGTCGCCGAATGCCGAATATCTGGACGATTTTGCGGCCAGCGGCTTTCTGACCTGTTTTCGGTTTCCGTCCCTGTACAGGGTTAAGCGCGGCGATATTCGAAAGGTGCTCGAAGCGGCGGTCGAAAAATATAAAAATTCAACGGTTGACTTTATTTGCGGCGATGTGCGCTATTTTAACTTTATGGACTTTTATTTTCCGGGAGCCCCGAAAATGTATCAGAATACGGGCAGGGAAGCGAAAAACATTAATCCCTATATTCTTAAGCGTTCGGATACCAGTGTCGTTCTGAATCAGGAACCGTAAGCTAAAATGCCGCGATGATGCCGCCGCCCAAAACTCTGCTGCCATCATAAAAACAACAGCCCTGACCGGGCGCGACGCCGTAAAACTCTTCGTGCAGCGTGATTTCGGCCCAGCCGTCTTCAAGAAAGACAACCGTTGCCGGAACGGCTGCCTGCCGCGAACGCAGCTTGACCGTCAGTTCCGCTTGCCGGGGCTGTTCCTCGCCAAGCCAGTTGACGTCTTTGATGCGGAGACTTCGGCATAACAGTTCTTCTTTGCTGCCGACGATAATTCGATTGTTGCCGGCGTCTATTTTCAGCACATAGAGGACGCCGCCGCTGCCGCCGATGCCAAGGCCGCGCCGCTGACCGACGGTATAACGGATAATGCCGCTGTGGCGGCCGAGAACCCGGCCTGAGGTGTCGACGATGTCTCCCGGCACCGGTTTTGTTTTCGGCCGCAGCTGATTGATTAAAGAGGCATAATTGCCGTCGGCGACAAAGCAGATGTCCTGACTGTCCGGCTTTTGGCTGACTTCGAGTCCGGCGTCTCTCGCAATGGCGCGTGTCTGTGCCTTGGTGTAGGAAGCCAGCGGGCAGCGGAGCATTTGCAGCGTGTGTTTATCGACGGCAAAGAGAAAATAGCTTTGGTCGCGGCGCAAGTCTTCCGCCCGGTGCAGTTCAACGCCGCGGGAAGTCAGCCGGATATCGGCATAGTGGCCGGTAACGATGACGTCGGCGCCGAGACTGCGGGCCTTGTCAGCCAATGCGCCGAGTTTGATGTGCCGGTTGCACATGATGCAGGGGGACGGGGTCAGGCCGTGCAGATAGGAATCGGCAAAATAGTCGACGACTTCGCGGGCGAATTTTTCCCGTAAATCCAGAAAACAGTGGGGAATGCCAAGTTTGTCGGCCACTTTGGCCGCGTCGGCAACGGAAGAGTGTTCCGGACGGTAAGGCGGTGTCAGCAGATCCATGGTAATGCCAAAGATGTCGTAGCCTTCTTTTTTGAGCATGGCGGCTGTCGCCGAGCTGTCGACGCCGCCGGACATGGCGACGCAGACTTTGGTCTGCTGCGGCGATTTGGGAAGGCCGAGGCTATTGAGCGTCATCTTTCTTCTCTTTTTTCAGTTCGGCCAGTTCTTTTTTGACGTTTTCCAGTTCGCGGCAGAGTTTTTCAAAGCGTTCTTCCATCGGATCCGGATGTGAGGCGTCTATACCGTAGGCACAGAATTTTTGCGCCTCCTTGCGGCTGAGCTCCTGAACCTTGTGAGCCGCCATGCCGATAACCGTCGTATTGGCCGGAACTTCCTTGACGACGATGGCGTTTGAACCGATTTTGGCGTTGTTGCCGATTTTTATCGGTCCGAGAACCTGTGCGCCGGAGCCGATGATGACGTTGTTGCCGATGGTCGGATGGCGTTTGGCAGTGACTTTGCCGTTTTTGTCAAAGACGGTGGTACCGCCGAGCGTAGTGTCGTGATACATGGTAACGTTGTCGCCGATTTCGGTGGTTTCGCCGATGACGACGCCCATGCCGTGATCAATGAAAAAGCCTTTGCCGATTCGTGCGCCGGGATGGATTTCAATGCCGGTCAGAAAGCGGGCAATCTGCGAAACGATGCGCGCCATCAGACGGAAATTTTTCTTCCATAACCAGTGGGAAAAGCGGTAAATGATAATGCAATGCAGTCCCGAAGAGCAGAGAATCGCTTCGGTTCGGCTTTTGGTGGCGGGGTCGCGGGCGATAACGGCGTCGACGTCCTGAAGAATAGTGTTGAATTTTGACTCCATTTTGTGCTACATTCCTTTGAAAAATTAATAATTTGTATAGTATTTTCTATATATAATCAATTGTTATTAATTAATAATAAAAAAAGAGATTTTAAATGACAGAAGTACTTTTTAACGGACATGCCGGACGTTTGGAAGGGCGTTATCATCAGAGCGAGAAGCCCGGAGCGCCGATAGCGCTGATTCTTCATCCGCATCCGCAATATGGCGGAACCATGAACAACAAAGTGGTTTACAGCCTGTTCAGCTGTTTTCAGAATCTGGGCTTTTCGGTACTGCGGTTCAATTTCCGCAGCGTGGGACGTTCACAGGGCGAGTTTGAGGACGGCCCGGGTGAACTTTCCGATGCGACGGTTGCCCTGGACTGGCTGCAATCCGTTAATCCTGAAGCCAGACAATGCTGGATTGCCGGTTATTCTTTCGGTGCCTGGATCGGTTTGCAGCTGTTGATGCGGCGGCCGGACATTAATAATTTTATTGCGGTTTCTCCGCCGGCCAATGAAAAGGATTTCTCGTTTTTGGCACCTTGTCCGACTTCCGGCCTGATTGTTCAGGGCGGCGCCGACGAAATTGTCAATCCGCAGTCGGTGTCGACTTTGGCCAAGCGTCTGAATGTTCAGCGCAACGTGCAGGTGGATTTTGCCCTGATTGAGGAGGGCGACCATATGTATAACAATCATTTGGTTGATTTGTACAAAATTGCCGGCAATTACGTTATTGGCGCCATGCAGAAAAAGGCGCCGCAGAAAAAGCGCCGCGGCCGTCGCAAGAAAATCGAGATGCAGGAAGATCAGGAACCGTTGCTGCTGGAAGATGAGAGCATGGACGAGGAGGCTGATGTCGCTGAGGATTTTGACGAAGAAGACGAGGAATAGTTTTTGGGTTGGAAAAAAACAGCCCCCGTTTGAGGGGCTGTTTTTCTTGTGGTTATCTGATTATTGAACCAGTACAGAAGTGAGCGCCTGCGTATTCCGGTTCTCCGTGAGTTCCGCCGCAGTTGCATGAACTGTACGGTGCGCCGCCGGGGCAGGTATTGCGGTCGATTGCCAAATCAGGCGGACAGTTTGTCAAGCATTTGTATTTGATGGTACCGCAGGCCGTGATTAACACTGCTGTTAATGAGAATGCGAATTTATTTTCCGCTAATGTTTTGTTTGAGGTATTTCAAAATATAAATTCTGATGGCGCCGGAAAGGTTTTCGTGCTCGCGGGCAGAATCGATTTCGGTTACCAGCTGATTAATGCTGACGCCTTTTTCTTTGGCTATGGCGGCAAGTTCGGCGTAGAATTCGTCTTCCAGCGAAATGCTGGTTTGGTGTCTGCCGGCGATGACTACGGATTTTTTGCGCATTTTATTTTTTGCGGAAAGCGTCGATGGAAACGACGGTTGCGACGCCGTTGGAGGTTTTTTTCGGTTCTTCTTCCATCTCGGCGGCAAAATCGTTGTCAGTATTGTGTGAAATGGGTTCGTCGTCGAAATTGAAACTGAGGCCGAACTTGGCGTAGGGGTCTGCAAAGTAGGTAATGGCATCGAACGGAATGTAAAGGGTTTGGCGAATGCCGCCAAAACTCAAATCGATGCCGAAACCGGAAGTTTCGACAATGAGGTTGGAAAACTGGTGCTGAATGACGATGGTCATTTCCTCGGGGTACTGGCTTTTGAGCTGATCCGAAATCCGGGTCTGCGGATGATTGGTCTTGAACGTGATGTAGAAATGGTGTTCTCCGGGAAGACCCTGGCGTTCGGCAATTTTCAGAGCTTCGACGACGACGTTTTTCAAAGACTTTTCAATCAGTTTATCGTAGTTGATTTCGGTTAAAAACTCGCTCATTTTTTTTCCTTTTCACAAAAAAAGCGAGCCGTTCTGTTGCTGGGCGGCTCATTCCCCACTTGAAACTAACCATAGTTACAAGAATTTGCGTTTGTTACGCTCGCCTTAAGCAGCGATTGCAACAGGTGCTACGTTGTTATCGTTAGCATTCATTTAATTTGAACCGATAACGGTGGTATCTCACCGGGCACAGCATACATATCTTTACTGCTACCTGTCTACCCTGTTTCACCCCCGTTGAAAGAAAGGTTGGTGGAGGTGCTGGGTACTGCCCCCAGGTCCAAATAGCCTATTTCATACAGCCTCTAGTGCCGTAGCCGGTTGCCCGACAACATAGATTATATATTAAAATATCTTATTTTCAAGAGGCTTGCATGAAAAAGAGAATCGCCAAAATTTATTGGTAGTAAGTTGCAATGACTTCTTGTCAAAAAAACGGCCGGTGTTAGAGTCTTCCTGTTTAACAGCATGGGATTTTAAAATGACGAAAGTTGCAGTTTGGTGCCGTCACGAGGGGGACAACATTATCGGAATCGGTCCGAACATTCCCTGGCACGTCAAATCTGATTTTAAGCGGTTTCGCCGGATTACGGAAGAGCAAAATCTGGTCGCAGGGCAGACGACTTATGAGAGCTTTCCGAACCGTACGCTGCCGAATCGGAATATCTATGTTCTGACCTTTGACGCCGGTTATGAAGTTTCGGATCCGGAGCATCATTTTGTGGTAACCGACGTCAACGATTTTAAGGATTTTGACGGCGATTTGTATATTTCCGGCGGGGCGAGCGTTTATAAGCTTTTTATGACGGGCAGCGCAAAGCTGATGCCGGATATTGTCGTCGACTGCATGTACAGGGGCGAGGTTAATTCCGCGCTTGAGGGCGCAAAGATAGACATTTCGCCCTGCGTAGAGGTTCTGCATAAATCTTACCGCCAGATTTCGGTTGATTATGAGTTGGACAATATTCTTACGACCGTCTGGGTGCGCAAGGGCGAATTTGTCGAACAAAGCGTGCTGAAACGGATTATTGAAGCCATTGAAAAGGAAGACGAATAATGAAACAGTATTTGGACATGCTCCGCTATGTTTTGGAAAACGGCGTGGACAAGATGGATCGTACCGGGGTCGGAACGCGTTCGGTTTTCGGCCAGCAGATGCGTTTTGATTTGAGCCGGGGCTTTCCTCTGATGACGACCAAGAAAATGCATCTTAAAAGCATTATTCACGAGCTTCTGTGGTTTATCAAAGGAGATACAAACGTTAAGTATCTGCAGGATAACGGCGTGCGAATCTGGAACGAATGGGCAGATGAAAACGGTGATCTGGGACCGATTTACGGTTCGCAGTGGCGAAACTGGAACGGCGAGGGAATTGATCAGCTGGCACAGGTGGTTGACAAGCTTAAGAACAATCCCAACGACCGCCGAATGATTGTTTCGGCCTGGAATGTGAGCAAAATTTCCGAAATGCGCCTGCCGCCGTGTCATATGATGTTTCAGTTTTATGTGGCGAACGGCAAACTTTCCTGCATGCTGTATCAGCGCAGCTGCGACATGTTTCTGGGCGTGCCGTTCAATATTGCCTCCTATGCGCTGCTGACCATGATGCTGGCGCAGGTCTGCAATCTTGAGCCCGGCGAGTTTGTACATACGCTTGGCGACACGCATATTTATCATAACCATTTTGAACAGGTTAAAGAGCAGCTTCGTCGCGAACCGCTGCCTTTGCCGACCATGAGACTTAATCCGCAGGTTAAAGACATTAACGACTTCAAGTATGAGGATTTCACTCTGGAAAATTATGAGTGTTATGGGGCTATAAAGGCTCAAGTCGCAGTTTAAAACCTCGTATAGTGGGCGTCTGGTACAGATTTTGCGAGTTTTTTGAAAATCTTGTATAACGCAAGCTGTTGTCAGCTCGACAAGGGGACGCCCTTGAGCGCTCGCCGGCTGCGGCACGACCCTTTGTTAAAGCGCGCTGCTTTCTGTGTGCATATCGTGAGGCCGTGCCTTGTGTTTGTGGATGTCCGGGGCACACGCTTAGCGTGACGCCTTATAAATGGATGCCCGGGGTAAACCCGAGCATGACAATTATTTATCTGTCATTCCCTGTTTTTCTTCTCTCGTGTCATTTCCGTGCTTGGCACGGGAATCTTGGTTGCCCGGGTTAAATCCGAGCATGACAGGAGAAATATAAACCCGAACATGATAAGTGGCGGTGGCGTGAACCTTTATTGAGGCGCGTTGTTTTTTATGTGTATATCGTGAATTGTATTTCTGGAGAGAGGAATGTAACAAAACGCCGCCGGCTGGTATTCAGCGGGCGGCGCTTGCAGTTTTTTTCATTTTTTTGTTTTTTGGGATTAATCACTTGGCAACAAAGAAGTCTTTGCCGCCTTTGTTTTTTCGCGTCAGAGTCAGGTCGCGATAACGGAAGCTGTCGCCGTGAGGGGCTTTTTTGATGAGGTTAGCCGTTTCCGTGGTTATCGGAGGCAGGTTAACCGTCATGCAGAGCATCAGAATGCAGTCTTCGCAATGTTTTTCCGTTTCTCTGATTCCTTCCATAAGCCAGACGTCATAGTCCGAGAAAGGAGCAAGCGCGGTTGTTTTTCTCTTCAGCTGAATGCGGAAAGCTTTGGCTTTCGCATCATCGTCAAGAAGGATTCCTAATTCTGCGGCGCGTTCGCGGAGAACAGTTTCGGCATATTCTTCTTTCAGATTTGCTGTTCTTAAATTCGTTTTCATTTTTCATTGTTGTTTTTTTGAAAAAAATAAAAGAAGCAAAACGCATTAAAGAGAGAGAAGTCCCCCGCTTGTAGAGAGCTAGGGGACTGGGCGCAATTACATCAACTAAGCCTTGGCCAAAATCAGAATGCCGGCACCGTTGGTTTTGCAACGGAGATTTTTGCGGTTGACTCTGAATTCTTCCTTCAGCTCATTTTTCTTGAATTCGCCGGGCTCGAATATGGCTTTTTTGCCGTCGCAGATGCGATGGGCCGTAAAGCTTCCATCGGTATTGCGGTAAAGCCATACGCTGTATTGAACGCCGAATTTGTATGCGAAGTGGTCGTCTTCTCTTTGCAATCCGCCCTTGTAGGTATAATGGCGGGTGGTCGAGGTTATTTTACACACTTCACGGCTGTCGGGTATAATTTCCTTGCCATGCTTTTTAGCAAAGTTAGATACGCGCATTTCAACACAGTTTTCAGCCAGAAATTTTCCGGGAATGTTCTTTGATGTATTCATAACATTTAGTTTAATGCCTCGAGAGGCGGTTAATGTATAATTATATTTTCGCAAAATTCTTAATTAAAGTAAGAATATGAAAGCATATTTTGTCTGGAAAGGCAAGCAAAAAATATGACAAAATTTCGAAAATTCCATAAACTGCTGTTTTGGCTTAAAACTTTTAACCCAAAAGACTTAGAATAATGCCTATGAAAAGCGGAATAGACAAATTGTCGTCAATTTCGAGCTTGTCTTCGAACATTTCTGCCAGGGTGGCGGCAGCGCAGGCGATGACGCCGGCATAAGTGAAGTGAAAGACAGGTTCGTAGAGCATGTTGATGAGCAGAGCGCTGAGGAAGAAGGCGACCGTTCCTTCCAGAGATTTGCTCTTATATAATTTTCTTGTACCGAAAGCCTTGCCGAAAAGAGCAGCGCAGGTGTCGGAAATCAGCATGACAGTCAGAGCGATGGCTGCAATCGGTTTGGAAAAAAGCAGGGTACAGATAATTGCCGCGGCAAGCACATACATTGAGCCGCTGACCTGAAATTTGGTACGGATGCGTTCCTTATTGCGCAGGGTTTTGAAAAACAGCAGGCCGAAAGTTCGTCTGGCCCAGCGCCATTTTTTGAAATTGCCGTATTCCAACAGGGCATCGCCCAGAAAAAGAATGGCAAACAACATGATGGAAACGCCGGGATGGGCAAAATAGATAAGCGCCGGAATCCAAAGGGAACTCAGATGGATTGATTTGCGCGCCAGTTCGCGGCGAAATGATTTGTTGGCAGGAATATGCAGTTCGGCAGCCAGATTGTTCAATTCCAGATTCGGCCGATGCAGTTTAATGCGCAGTGACGGGCGTTTAATTGAGAAGTCCGGTTTTCTTATTTTGAACGGTTTCAACATATTTCCATCCGCCAGTAATTATTTCCTGATGATAGATAGCATTTATATTCTAGGTTGTAAAGCTTTGTATTTATTTTTTTGTATTTTTACGAACAAACCAGTCTATTGTGATTATGACGGCAAAAGAAGCAATCATGCTGAAGAGCGTATGTGACAGAAAGTGCTGTCCGCGCAACATCTGGTAAAATCCGGCCGCCAGGCCAAGCAGAATGCCGGCAAGCAGTCCGAGGATTTTTCCGCGGCGGCTGTCGAAAACAAAATACAACGCCATAAAGGCGAAACCGGCTGTGGCGTGTCCGGCGGGAAAACAGCGTCCGGGTTTTGGTTGCACGAAACTTTCCGGATAGCTGTCGATAATGCGGACAAACGGGTAAAGGCCGTTGTATATGTTGAGCTGGTAAGGACAGTAGACGTTAGTAAAATATTTGGCACCGGCGACGACCAACGGGACAAAGACGATGCTCAGCAGCAGAATCAGCACCGGACGGCGCCTGACGGCCAAAGACGGCTTTTTCAGCGACAGCAGCAGAAAAATCAGGCAGCCGGCTCCGGTTGCGGCCAGCAGAAACTTCAGCCCTTTGTAAAATACGGGACTGAGTTTCTGGTGCAGAGCCGGGTTAATAAGCCATTCATGCGTTTCCGGCAGGTAAAACAGGTTTTGCAACGCAGTGTCTGCATTGGTAAACTTTTCGGCCAAAAGGACGGCGGCTAACAGGAGAAAGCAGATGAAAAGCCGAACGGAAAACCTCATTGTTCATTTTCCTGAGTTTGGCTTTTTTCCGAAGCCTGCTGGTAGAAAGCGATGGTTTCGGCAAGATGTTTCTCTGCAATATTTTTACGGATTTTGGCCGGGGTAACGGTATAGCCTTTGCCCGGCGACAGACTGACCGCCACGCCGCGGCTTTGGCAGCCGATTTTTTGCCAGCGGCTGTAAAAAATGCGGGGCGTATAGCCGGGACTGAGGGCATCACTGCCGTAGAAACGGCTTTCGTAGCTGAAGTCGAGCAAGCCGAGCAGCGTGGGCGCAACGTCTATCTGGCTGACGGGTGTCCTGACAGTCTGAGGCCTGACGAATTTCGGGCCGTAAATCAACAGGGGAATCCGATAGGATTCCGGCGAAACTTCGGCTGTGCGGTTTTTTTTGACGGCCCGGTCGGAAACGAAGACAAAAACGGTATTGTCGAACCATGGTTTGCTGCGGGCCTCTTCGATAAATCTGCCGAGGGCATAGTCGGCATAGCGGACGGCTTTCTGACGGCGGGTGGCATTTGCGGGAAAGTCGGCAAAAGTGTCGGGAACGGCATAGGGATAGCGGTTGGAGGAGGTCATCAGCAGCGAAAAGAAGGGTTTGTCTCCGGCTGCGGACTTGTCGGCTTCGGCAATGGTTTTGCGGTACAGGTCTTCGTCGGAAACACTGAGCAAATCTGCATAGGTAATTTCGCCTTTGCGCCAACGGCTGCGGTCCATGATTTTAAAATCGCCGTCGGCCAGAAAACCGTCCATGCGGTCGAGCATGCCGTAACTGCCGTAAATCCATTTGTTGTCGTAGCCTTTGGATTTGAATATGCCGCCCAGACCGTGCAGTTTTTTGCTGCCCGGCAGGCTGAGGATGGGCAGACCGGGAAGCGGGGGCAGCGAAAAGTCTATCGCTTCAATGGCGCGCGCGCTGTTGCGTCCGGTGGCGTAAGCGTTTGGAAAATAAAGGCTCTGTTCGGCCAGCTTTTGCAAGTTCGGCATATATCCGGCATGTGATTTTTCCAGATAAGCGGCGCTGATGCCGCGCATGATGACGATAATGACGTTGGCTCTTTTTTCCGGGCGGAAAGAGTTAATCTGTCGGGCAATGTCTTTTTTGGGTTCGGTAAAGGTAACATTTTTGCCGGCAAAAATGTTTTGCAGGATTTCCAGATTTTTTTCACGGGGCTGGGTCAGGTAGAATTTGTCGTAATCAATTTCATTTTTGTGCAATGAACTGAACAGGCTGTATGTGCCTTCCTTGGCGATTTCGTTATTATAGGAATCAGGGGCGATTTCTATTTGGGCAACGTTGATGTTCAGGTAGGCCAGAATGCAGACCAGGCCGTAGATGACGCTTTGAAACAGACGCCGGTTGAATTTCGGCGCCTCAATAGCGGTAAACAGCCAGCGGTAAGCCAGCAGCGTGAAGACGACGGCCGCCGCCAGAATGCCGAGCAGAATTTTGATGACCGGATAGGCGTGTTCAAGATTGCTCAGTACCTGATGGGTAAAGATGATGTAGTCGACGACAATGAAGTTGAAAGAACTGGCAAACTCTTCCCAGAAAATCTGCGAGGCGGCTTCTTCGCAAAGCGTGGAAACGGCAAAGACAAAGAAAGCGGTCGTGGTAATAATCTTGTCCAAACGGCCGTTCTGGCGTCGGCGGGGTAAAGCCAGCAGGTAAAAAACGTAAGGCTGCATGACAAAAAGGAATGATACCGAAGTGGTAAGCAAAAGGACGCCGCCGGTTTTGACCATGGTCAGAAACGAGAAGTCGACATTGGCCGCATTTTGGTACAACTGCAAAGCCATGAAACCAAATTCAACAAGAACACTGAAGACAAAGAAGGGGGCTAACCGCCGCAGGAGATATGAATTCATTCTAAAATTCCTTTTGTTCTGTCTGAAGTTAGCGCTCTCTTTGATAAATGGCAACAGAAAATCTTAAACGGGCGGAACGATGTGGAAAAGTAACCGATTGTAATCCCGTTATTTATGCCTTGGCGGAAATGAATGCACAGCCGGCTGTTCCGGGAGGAAGAAATATTTATGCCCGGAATGTCCATTGCCTTTGTCGGCATTTCGAAACTAAAGCCCCGCATTTGCGGGGCTTTTTAGATTTTAGATGGCTTTACGAAGGGCGTCGATGGCTTCATTGAGGCGGGTGTCATCCGAGCCGCCGGTCTGAGCCATATCCGGCCGTCCGCCGCCGCCCTGAGCGCCGACGAAGGGGGCGACAACCTTAATCAGATTGGTGGCGGGAAGGCGGTCTTTGATGTTGTCGCTGACGCCGATAACGACCGAAACTTTTCCTTCCGCGGGTGAGAAGAAAGCAACGACGGTGTCGTCTTTGCTTTGCGCCTTGATCTCGTCGATGAAGGCTTTGAGTTCTTTCGGCGGAATGTTTTCGATAATCTTGGCGACGAATTTGACGCCGTTGACGGCTTCGAATTTGTCCGGATTGTCGGCGGCCTTGTTGCTGACGAATTTCTTTTTCAGGTCGAAAATCTGCGCCTCAAGCTTTTTCTTTTCTTCCAAAAGCTGGACAACCCGGTTTTCAATGTCGTTAAACCCGGCTTTCAGGCAGGCGCCGACACGGTGCAGGCGGTCTTCGATGTCCTGCGTGAATTTTTCGGCCGCGGTGCCGGTTACGCATTCCAGACGGCGGACGCCGGCGGCAATTGCGCTTTCGCTGACAATGTTAAAATAACCGATGCTGCCGGTCTGTTTGACATGCGTACCGCCGCAAAGCTCCATTGAAACGCCGTCGCCGACACAGACAACCCGGACTTCGTCGCCGTATTTTTCGCCAAACAGTGCCATGGCTCCGGCTTTGATGGCGTCCTCCTGATTCATGATGTTGGTATGAACCGGAAGGTTAGCTCGGATAAGACGGTTGACGGCATTTTCCAAATCGCGGATTTCGGGTTCGCTAATCTGTTTGGGATAGGCGATGTCAAAACGCATTTTGTCGGCGGCAACCATTGAGCCTTTCTGAGTTACGGAAGCGCCGAACTTTTCCTGCAGCGCATGGTGCAGCAGGTGGGTAACCGTATGGTTGGCCTCAATGGCGTGACGGTTTTCCTCGTTGACGCGGAAACTTGCAAAAGTACCTTTTCTGACGCTGCCGTTCAACATTTTGCAGACATGAACCCAGAGGCCGTCGAGTTTCTTTTTGGTGTCGGTCACCTCAATCTCAAAGCCATCGCCGACAATGGTTCCGATGTCGCCGACCTGGCCGCCCATCTCGCCGTAAAAAGGCGTTTGGTTGGCAAGCAGGTAAAATTCGCCGGCGCTGGTTTCAGAGATTTCCTGACCGTTTTGAACCAGAGCGGTAATTTCGGCGTCGGCTCTGAGCGTATTGTAGCCCAGAAATTCGGTCGAACCGAGTTTGTCCTGAAGTTCAAACCAGATTTTGTCGGTGCCGGCATCTCCGGAACCTGCCCAGTTTCTGCGGGCTTCGGCACGCTGTTTTTCCATGGCCTCGTTAAAGCCGCGGGTATCGACGCTGATATTTTTGGCCTTGAGGGCGTCCTGCGTCAGGTCAAGCGGAAATCCGTAAGTATCGTACAGTTTGAATGCAGTAGCACCCGAAAGCTCATCTCCTTCTTTAAGATTCTTCGTTTCATCGTCCAACAGGCGGAGGCCTTTGTCCAGCGTGCGCAAAAATCTGGTTTCTTCGGTTTTGATGGTGTCTGAAATCAGATTTTGGGCGCGGTAGAGTTCCGGATAAGCTTCGCCCATTTCACGCTGCAGGGACGGAAGAAGTTTATAGATCATCGGTTCCTTGACGCCGAGCAGGTAGGCGTGGCGCATGGCGCGGCGCATGATACGGCGCAGAACGTAGCCGCGTCCTTCGTTGCTGGGGAGGACGCCGTCGGCAATCAGAAAGCTCATGGAACGCAGATGATCGGCAATGACGTTGTGCGACGATTCCAGCGGACCTTTGGGATCGGTGCCGGCAATTTTGGCAATGTCGGCGGTCAGATTACGGAAAAGGTCGATGTCATAGTTGGAGTGAACGCCCTGCAGAATAGCGGAAATGCGTTCCAGCCCCATGCCGGTATCAATGCACTTTTGCTTCAGCGGAATGCGGCTGCCGTCGGGCAGGTCTTCAAATTCGTCGAAAACCAGGTTCCAGATTTCAATCCAGCGGTCTCCGTCTTCTTCCGGGGTTCCGGGCAGGCCGCCCCACACTTCCGGACCGTGGTCGTAGAAGATTTCGGAACAATAACCGCAGGGACCGGTGTCGCCCATCTGCCAGAAGTTGTCTTTGGTGGCAATGCCGATGATACGGTCCTCGGGCAGTCCGGAAACTTTTTTCCAGATGTTGCGCGAAACTTCGTCGGTATGGAAAACGGTAACGGCCAGACGATCTTTAGGCAGGCCGAACTCTTTGGTAACCAGTTCCCAGGCATAGTTGATGGCTTCTTCCTTGAAGTAGTCGCCGAAGGAGAAGTTCCCGAGCATTTCGAAAAACGTATGGTGGCGGACGTCGTAGCCGACACTGTCCAAGTCATTGTGTTTGCCGCCGGCGCGGACGGATTTTTGGGAAGTGGTCGCCCGTTTGTAAGGAGCGGTTTCGGCGCCGGTAAAAATGTTTTTGAACTGAACCATGCCCGAGTTGGTAAACATCAGGGTCGGGTCATTGTCGGGAACCAGGGAAGAAGAGGGGATTATTTTGTGTCCGTTCTTCTCAAAATAATTTAAAAAGGTTTTTCTTATTTGATTAACAGTGATGGTCATTTTTACTTCCCAATTAATTTAGCTTGTTTTAACCGTGCTAAATTAATGCAAAGTTCCTGATTTGTCCAGATAAAATTGCGAAAAAACCGCTTAAATTTCTATGCTTGCGCCGTTGAGCCAGACAAAGGAAATATTGAGCCACAGTGCAAAAAGCAGCCAGATGAAATAGGGGTAGTTCAACGCGGCGGCAAATTTGTCGATTTGAGCAAAGCTCCCGATCATGCGCCGGACTGTCCAGGTCAGGAAAAGCAGCACGGCGATGCCGGCTCCCGTGTGGCCGAGATAAAAGAAGCAGAAACACCAGACCATCTGAAAGAGCAGCTGGCTGAAAAACAGCCGTCCGGCTTCAAGCGTTTTGGCGGTGCGTGGTTTGCCGAGAACAAGATAATAGGAGAAAGCCATAAGCAGATACAGAATGCCCCAGATAATGCGGAACCATTCCGAGGGAGGTGTCAGCGGCGACTTTTCGGCCATACTGTACCAGCCGGTTATGCCGGAAAGCGTGAAATAACTGCTTGCTGCCGCGGTAACGGCGACGGCACCGAATGATATAAGTAAGCGGCTTATCGTATTCATTTTTTTCTCCCTGACGGTTTTCTTTTTAATGTAATTACGGGAAAATAAATTTAAAGGCGCCCGTGTTGTGACAAAAAAATAATTTTAGTCTAAATTTGCGCTTGAATTTTGTCAAAAAATGTGCTTTTATAAGGTATCGTTAAATTTTCGGGGAACATCCATGGAAAAGCAGAAGATTTCGGCAGAGAGGGAAGATGGCACTTATATTACGCTGGTCGGCGGCAACAATGCCAGGCGCATCGGCGGCAACAGCTATGTTATTGAGGCGCGCAACGAAGGCAAAACCAGCAGGGTAATGGTTGATCTCGGCGCGGTAATAACCGGTTTTGAAACGGGTTATGAATCGGCTTTTCCGGATGTGAGCCGTTTTTTTGACCGTATTGATCCCGAAACGGAGAATTTTGTCGAAGCCGCGCAGCCGGTTGACGCGCTGGCCGTTACGCATTTGCATGAAGACCATGTCGGTGCCTTGACGCATTTGGCCAAAATGGGCTATATGCTGCCGCCGGTTTACACCTCAAAGCTTACCCGCAATGCTGTTCGGATTATGTTTAACAAAGCCGGGCTGCCGGAGCCGGACATCAGAGAGGTTAAGCCCGGCGAAAACGTCAAAATCGGCGAAGATCTGATTATGGAAGGATTTATGGAAGCGCACAGCGCGGTCGACGCGATGGGGTTTCATTTCCTGTCGTTTAGGGGAGATAAGGCCGACGCCGGAATTATTACGCACGGCGACTTTTTTGACAATGAAAACATGCCCTACGGTCCGGTCGATATGTGGAAAAGTCTGGAAAGCCTGGCTTCGCGCAAACCGATAACGCATATTCTGCTTGATTCGACCATGGCGCCTTATGCCAGCCGGGCGCAGGAAAAGGCCTGTGAGAAACCGCGGCTTGGTTATGAACAGAATGTTAAGAACGTGCTTGACGTTATACGGGAAAATCCCGGAAAAATCGTGGTTTCGCCGGTTATCGGCCGCAGTTTCAACCAGTCGTATATTGATTTTGCGGCAGCCCGGGAACTCGGGACGAAGGTCTTTTTGGACGGCGACTGGCTGGTGTCGATGAACCGGGCAATGCTGCTTTCCGGCCATAAGGACTTTGAAGATCTTATTTATAAGGGCGGTATGGCGGAATATTTGCAGGACGGGAAAGTTCCGGTCAAATATGTCGTTTGCACGGGTGCTTTTGCCCAGGGATTGCAGGAATATGAGACGCTGATGTCGCCCGGCGCGAAAATCCCGCTGGCTTCGGCAACCAAAATGGCTTTGGGCATTCATCCCGATTTGAAAGTCGGCAGCAATGTTCTGGTTTTGGCCAGACAGCGGATTATTGACGACATTAACGGCAAAACAGGCCCGAAAATGTTGCAGCTGCTGGCTCAGCAGGGGGCTACGGTCGTCATGAGTCCGGGAGATAAGAAAATTGCCGATTTTAAAGTGGTGCCGATGCAGGATTCCGGGCATATCAAAAACGGCGAAATGCGCGAATACTATCACAAAATTGCCAAACTGGCACCGGAGGTCGCGTTTATTTCCATTCATGGCAGCGAAGCCCAGCTGAACAATACCAGGCGCGTTATCCGTGAAGAAGGCGGCGTTTGCCATGTTTTTGCCAACAGCGACGTCATCAGAGTCGGCGGCGGTCTGACAGAAGCAAGGGAAAACGAGCGCGTGCCGCAGGAATGGATTGGCGCGGCGCGGGTTTATCATAATCCCCTGAAGCCTGACGACGGTATTCCGAATGCGGGTATTCTTGAGTATTACCGCATTGACGATAATTTTGTGAAACTTGCGGAAGAGCCGATTTTCCGCGATGCGATGTTTGCGGTTCGGGCAAGCCGTCCGGGCGACAGAAACTATTACGCCAATCATCCCGAAATCAGGGACGGCAACGCTTCTTACGGTGTGATGGTGAATCCGTACACCGGCAAACCAGTCAAAACCAAAAGCGGCAAACCGCGTAAGGAAAATCCGCTTAAGAACAAACAAAGGAACAAAGGAAACGGCCGCGGTTTCGGCGGCGAAGGCCGGTAATGCTTTACAATGAAAATCCCGTCTGAACCGTGTTTGTTCAGACGGGATTATTTTATGCGAAGGCAGGTTAATAGCTGTAATTTCTTTTTCGCAGTTCTGTCAGTCCGATGCAGAACAAAGCTATAAAAGCACAAATTCCGGCGGTTATGAAACTGATTGCCGAAATGTCAAGCCGGTCATTGAAACCTGCAATCCAGAAAACTACAATTCCCAGTTCGCTCAGGGTTAAAAAACTCCACTGAATTTTTTCAAGTCTCTTCATAATATCTCGGGTTTGTTTATTGAGGAGATGTCCTTGGCATGTCCCGCATCCTCATTGTTAATAATATCTGTTTGCCTTAAAAGTATCATATTTTCGGGAACGGTGCAATTTTTTTTGTCAAAAAAATGAAATCTGAACAAGTATAATTTGTCCGGACAGTTATGATTTGTTAAAACATTCTTTGTAAAATGAACCGAAATCTTGCAGAAAGGAGAAAAATTTGGAGTTCGGCGACAGGTTAATCCGGGGAGAAGTTGTAAAATCATATAAAAAGCTTATTCTGGACGTTAAGTTCAGAGAGGGCGGCGTCGTGCCCGTGTTTTGTCCGGAACTGGACTATATGCAGAATCTCTATGTGCCGGGAACCGAAATTTGGGTTGTCAAAAACCGTGACCGGCGCCGTCGTCTTCGTTACGAATGCCAGATTGTCAACAGCGGCGGCGGTTTGATTATGGTCAATCCCAATCATGTGGACGCGCTGTTTACGGAAGCTTTTGAAAACGGTAAGATTGAGGAACTGAGAAAATATACCGGCATTGACCGTGTGGACGGGAATTTTGCCACGCGTAACATTAATTATGAGCTGAGCAACGATGCCGGCGAGAAATGTTATGTTTATCTGGTAAGCATTTATAACAAAAAAGGGCCGAACGTCGTATTTCCGACCATGCTGAATTTTTATGAGATGGAGCTTTTTGACGAAATGCGTCACTTGCGCGAAAAAGGCGCCGAAACGGCGGTCTTGCTGCTGGCGACGCGAATGGACTGCCTGGCGGCGAAATTTTCGTGGGAGGTTAATCCGATTGCGGCGGCGAAAATTTATGATGAGGCAAAAAACGGATTGAAATTCTTCTGTTATGGTTGCAATATTGACAATAAAAGTATATCAATTACTAAAAAGATGAAGATTTTGTACTAGGAGTTTGGACAAAGTGGCTGAAAAAAGGAAAAACGGCATCAGAATATACGAGCCGGCAGAATTTGAGGGAATGAGGAAAGCGGGGCAGGTCGCCGCCGAATGTCTGGATTATATTACGCCGTATGTGAAGGTCGGCGTTTCGACCGGGGAACTTGACGACCTCTGCCGCGAATTTATGATTGCCAAAGGCGCAATTCCGGCGTGTTTGGGGTATCATGGCTATCCGAAGTCGGTCTGTATTTCAATCAACCATGTCATCTGCCACGGTATTCCGTCGTATGAACGCAAACTGGCGGACGGCGATATTTTGAATATTGACGTGACGGCAATCGTTGACGGGTGGTACGGCGATACCAGCCGCATGTATTATGCCGGCAAGCCAAAGCTGAAAGCGGCCCGTCTGTGCGAAGTGACTTATGAGTGCATGATGCGCGGCATTGACGTTGTCCGGCCGGGTGCACGCTTCGGCGATATCGGCGCGGTTATTGAGGAATATGCTCACAAATACGGCTATTCGGTCGTAGATATGTTCTGCGGCCATGGCGTCGGCAAAATCTTTCATGATGCGCCGAATGTAATGCACTGCGGGCGCAAAGGCACCGGACCGGTTATGGAAGAGGGAATGATTTTTACGATTGAACCGATGATTAATATCGGCAAGAAAGACGGTATTATATTACAGGACGGCTGGACGTCGGTAACCCGGGACAAATCTTTGTCCGCGCAGTTTGAGCATTCGCTGGCGGTAACCAAAGACGGTTATGAGGTCTTTACCTATTCGCCGAAGGGGCTGGACAGACCGCCTTATAAATTGGACTAACTTTTGTTTGGACGGCTTATGGCAGAGAATGTGACTAATGATGAACCGGATTATCTGGGACATCGTGAAAGGCTGCGGCGGAGATTTCTGCTTGGCGGCGGCCGTGATATGCCGGACTATGAACTGCTTGAGCTGTTGCTGACTATTGCCATTCCCCGGCGGGACGTCAAACCGCTGGCAAAGGAACTGATTAGGAAGTTCGGCAGTTTTGCCGGGGTTGTCAATGCTCCTTTGGAAGAATTGATGCTTGTTAAAGGCGTTAAGGAAAATACGGCGGCGGTTTTGAGAATTGTCCGCGAATGTTCCGTCAGAAGTTCGTGGCAGAGCCTGAAAGGCATGGATGCGCCGGTCATCAGCGATTTTGACGCGATGGTGGACTACTGCCGTTCGGCGATGGCCTATCAAACGGTGGAGGAGTTTCGGATTATCTTTCTGAATTCAAAACTTTATGTGATAGGCGAAGAGATACAGCAGCGCGGAACCGTTGATCAGGTTGCCATTCATCCCAGAGAAGTTATTAAATCGGCAATGATGCACGGTGCCAGCGCCATGATTTTGGTTCATAACCATCCGTCCGGCATCGTTACGCCGTCAAAAGCGGATATGGAAATAACCAAAAGAATCAAGGAAGCGGCCGAAGCCGTGTCAATCAGACTGTTTGACCATCTGATTATCAGCAAATCGAGCGTATACAGTTTTCATAATCAGGGTTTTGTATAAAAGGCTTGCAAAATAAAAAAAATTGGGTAGTTTAATGTAGCTGACCGAAAGTTTGGCAAACGAGGTGGGCGAGCAAAGCCTTGGGATTATTATGACAGAGTTTGTAAAGATATAACGGGACATAGCTCAGCCTGACCGGAACGCCGGCTGCGGTGTCGCGCTTGCTTCGGGCTTGAGGAAGAAAAAGCTGCCGGTGGCAGGTTTTTCAACGAAAGGTGAAGTTTGGTTGGCGAAAGAGTTTGCGGGAGCAAACGGAGAGAGCCTAGCAAACGAGGTGGGCGAGCAAAGCCTTTGAATTATTATGACAGAGTTTGAAAAGATATAACGGGACATAGCTCAGCCTGACCGGAACGCCGGCTGCGGTGTCGCG
>OGOV01000811.1_pt1 | contig 30724 bp, 32 predicted proteins | sample 1552711 | NCBI WGS metagenome assembly OGOV01 (sample SAMEA2580216, study PRJEB22360) | human gut metagenome | biome: human gut; feature: human-associated habitat; material: faeces | place: Denmark | collected 2008/2010 | reverse complement strand
TTCCTTTACCACTCTCTATAAGGATATTAGATTTTAGATATATGGTCGGGAAAGCGGAAAGAGGATAAGCAGCACTGCTGCTGTTAGCATTTCCGACACCACTCATACTCCAGACAAAGCGAGCATTATCAGGAGCAGCAAAAGGCGACATAACCCATGTAGCATCATTATAAGTACTTCCATAGTGCATCCAATTATTGTTTTTACATTTATATGTAGATGATTGGTCTATCTTTGTATTACAATCATTTTCACTACTTGCATAAGCCCAGTCTGTTATATATGGTAGTGCAATATATCCAGTCCATGTAGTTGTTCTTGTTACTGTATCGTTACAATTATTTCCACTAGAGCATATCTTTCCATTCGTTGTTCCTCTTTCTGCTTTATAAAATTCAACTGTATCTAATGTTTTTGTTGTACTATCATATAAAGTACTATAGTTTGGTGCACCTATGTTCCATGTATGATTGTCTATTAAACTTTTTGATGTTTCATCTATTGTTCCATTTGGACATGTTTTTGTTCCATTGTTAGCACTACCGTAACATGTAATAGTTGTATCTCCACCGTAATACATCTTATTTAAATATACTTGTAGATTTGCTCCTTCATATGAACTTCCATCTTCATATGTACTTTCTCCCCACCGATTTATTCCACTTCCACTATTAACTAATTCATCACTGCTATCCCATGATAATTTACCTAAACTATCTTTTCTTACTAGTTTTACATTATTGTCAAACACTCCTATTATCCTCCATAATTCATTATTAAAACTTACATAGTTATTTGGATTACTTCCATAATATCTTATGTTTTCATCAGGTGTATTATCTATTTTTAATCCATCACCATCATATTCATATAACACATTTATATATTCTACTGCTGTTATTCCGTATTTTGGTGCTTCTAATTTTATTACTTCTGCACTTGTTTTAGTCGCTTCTATTACTTTTAATCCTTTAAATAAATCTTTCCCAGTGTTCTTTTGCTGATTTTGATACACAATTATAATATTTATGAAGTTGATCATTTATTAATTTTGCTTTTTTATTTAGTGGAGTACCATCATTGTAATATGGCCTTGTTGATGTTCTAGTCATCATATCCGAAAACAAAACTGCTCTATCCTCTAAATAACTTTGCCTTGAATAAGAAGATAAGAAATATGCTTCATTTGGATTTGAAAAATTATAATCATAAGTGCTATCATTAGAGCCATAACTAAATCCTTCTGGATTATAGGATTTCATTATTTCTGCTAAATTTAATGTCGGATCTTTTTGTCTCATATAAATATCTATATAGTGCATTAACTCATGGTGAAGGGTATATTCAAATAAATTAGTACCAGCTGTTCCGATAGTTACTGTAATATTACTTTGATTCCTTCCATCTGTCATCCCAGAATGACCACCATCTATTTTATTTACCATATAGATTCTAAGAGATACATTATTATCTTTCATTTCTTTAAAGAAACCATTTGGATATTTTTTTAATGTAGATTCAACTTCTTTCAAATACCTATTTATCTCATTATCATCATTTAGTTTTTCAGTATTTATAGATCCACCAATTAAGTAATTTCCATTTTCATCCTTATATACGATTTTAACTGAATATTTATTTTCTAATTTTTTTCTATATTCGTCATTTATTTCAGCTTGTGTTTTTGGTTCTGGTATTGGTTCTGGTTCTTTTGGAGGATTAGGTTTATTTTCCTCTGGTTTTGTTGTTCCACCATTTTGACCTTTACTTTCATTATTGTTTTCTTTATTATTAGTAATGTTATTTTTATTTACATTATTGTTTTCATTTGAATTATTTTTATCGTTATTATTTGTATTATCATTTTTATTTGATTCTTCTTTTTTTGATTGCTCTTCCTTTTTATTTTCTTCTTTATTATCTGTAACTTGTTCTTCTTTTTCAAGTTGTTCTTTACTTATTTCTTTTTTAATATAATCAATTTTAAATATATCTAAATCTGATATTTTAACCCTTCCTTCTTTTAAAGCAGTTGTAATATTTTCACTAAAATGATTTGGACTATAATTTACTTTTATGTATTCACTTCTCATACAACTTAAAAAATAAATATATTCATCATCCCTGTATATTTCTTCTAGAGCTTCAGCACATGTAAAATCTTTGATATTCTTACTTTCATCTATTATTTCAAAAGTTGTTTCTTTTAAAGGACAAGAAAATTTTTCCCATTTTAAAACTGTTTTTCTTTTTTTACCTATGCAATTATAGGTATATGTAATTAGTCCTTTATCTTTATAATAAAGTGTCCCTCCATCAAAGTGTTCCCTTATCTTTAATACTGGACTATTTTGAAATATGAGTGCTTGTGATATATCAATAATTATTAAGATAATTATTGAAAATACTGCTATTAATATATATTTTTTATACTTATTCCACATATTTACACCCCTATCTAAATAAATATCCTTTGTTTTATTTCATCCATTAATTTTCTATTATAAGAAATTATAAATAGAATTAATCCTATAATTGTTATTGGTAATATAGCATATATTGACCAATTAATAATAATTTTCTCATATTTAAACATATCAACACACATCTCTATTGTTAAAAGAATTACTGATATAAATGAAAATGCAACGGAAAATCTTCTTAATAAATTAAATTTTTTCTTACTTAATACAAATGCACAAAGTACGATATAAATCCAAATTATAAATATAAATGGACAAACTAAATAATAAAACCAATGTAACCCTTTATTTAAATATGCTATTACATATATTAATGTTTCAGTTGCGAATAAATCAATTAATAATGGAATAAATTTATTTTTAAATAATATAAATGATAGTTTAGAATCTAAAAACAAAATAGATACAATTACATAAATACTCCATGTAATATTACCTGTAAATATCAAATCACATAAAACTGTAATAATAGCTGCACATATTAATACAACTGTTATTAACTCGCATAAGTATTTTTTATTTATTTCTTTATGTTTTTCAACTGCTTGACTATATGCCGGAGTAAACTTATCTTTTAAGTTATTTGGATTTATTACTTTTGTATTACACAAAGGACAAACTTTTTCAGATTGTTTTAATTTAACTCCACAATTAACGCAATAACTCATCATAACCTCCTATTACTTTCTATTAAAACTGGTACTCCCATTTCAACTAATGTAGTAAATAATATTCGTTCAAATTCAGCTTCTTTTATTTTTCTAGTTATAGTTATATATAAATTACCATTATATCCAACCATTGCTGATGATGCAGGTTTTCCTCTTGATTTTCCTATTGCAATTCCCATTTCTAAAACATATTTTTCTACTTCTTTGGGTAATACAATATTACCTAAATTAGATAAGGTATTAGAACAATATCTATCCCCCATCATTTTTTCGGTAAATGACATTATATGCTTTTTTATAAACATTGGTAGTAGTCTTATGAAATAATTTCTTGCTATTTTTACATTAGCGCTTATTTTAGCATTTAACATTTTTTCAGTTAAGTTAAGTTCCAAAGTGTTTTTAACTATTTTTATTATTTCTTCTAAAGAGTAATTACCATATATAGTATCTATCCCAACATTTACATAAGAAGAAAAATTTCTCATTGTACTACTTTTATAATAATTTCTTAAATTAACTGGTATTGATATTTTTATTGGTTTATTATTCTTTTTATGTTCTCTATTATATAATTCTTGTATAGATAGAATGTATAATGATGCTAATAAACAGGTTATAGTGCAGTTATACTTTTTAGTTATTTTTTTAAGAGCATTTATCTTAATAATACCAGTAATAACATTTAAATCATTATTACTAATAAGAGTTCCTTTATAATGATATGCTGGTCTTTCATGCACTAACTTCCCAACTTTTCTAGCATACTTTTTAAAGTCATCACTATATTCTTCTCTACTAACTTTTGCATTTGGATTTAAAACATAATTATTATACGTAATTTTTGCATTATATTTTAATTTAATATATTCTCCTACTAATGTAGATATAAATATAATTGCCCCAGTTCCATCGGTTAAGGCGTGAAAAAATTCAACAGCAATTCTATTTTCATAATATCTAACTCTAAATAGATAATTTCTATGGTTTTTAAATTTTATTCTAAACATAGGATTATTATAATCTTGTTCTATTATGGGGTTATCTTTTATTCTTTTAAAATAACACCAAAAAAGTCCTTGCTTTAACTTATACTTAAAAGTTGGAAATCTATCTATTACATTGTTTAATGCATATTGTAAAACATCTTTGTCTATTTTATCTTTTAAAGTCATACTAACACGAAACATAGCAGCATATTTTCTTGATAATGTTGACGGATAAATAGTTGCCGCATTGTCTAGTTTTAACCAATTTGGTGCTTTTTCTTTCATTTTAAGCATCTCCCCATATTCTTACAATAAAAGAAAGCATTACTTATATAGCATCACTTATATAGTATCAGAAATGCTTTCTTCTTTTGTATTATTTATTTAACTTCAAATTCTACTGCTGAATATACTATTTCAGTATCTTTACTTGCATTTTCCTCAGTAAATGATTTAACAATTCTGCATTTTCCCTTTGCCAAAGATTCTCTAAACATTCCATCTATTTCAGTTGTAATTGTTTCCTCGCCCTTAATCACATGAAGAATTGAGTTAAATGATGGTTCTTCTGCCCATTTTACTTCATACCACTTACCATCTTTTTCCATTTCTACATAAAAATCTTCTTCATACTCATAAGTTTTCTTAGTCATATTTTTGATAATCAATTTAATTTTGTTATTCATCATATCTTCTGACTTCATTTCGTCATTTTTTATTTCCAACATTATTTTGTTGTTTGTAACATTAAATTTAGACATCTCACCAATAGTATAGACTCTAGATAAATACATCATTATATCTTCGTATTCTTTTTTACTTAATTTGAATATTCCATTATATGGTTGTTCAAGATAATACATATCATCTTTCATATAAATATTTATTATATTCTTTTCATCATCACCTATAATGAAAGAAATTTTTATAAGTTTTTTAACATCTTTTGGTGTATCTGTTACACTTTTTTTCATAGACTTTTTATTTTCTATTATTTTGTATATCTTTTCTATTTCTTTTTTATCACTAATAGTAACAACTCTATTATCTTCCTTTATTAAAACTTCTTCAACTTCTCCCATTTTAGGAAGATTAATTTTTTTATTATTTGATAGATCATATACTACCCCACACATTATAGCTGCAAATGCTATTATAACAATAAGTTTAATTATTTCTTTTTTTTCAATTTTCATTTTTTTCCTCCAATTTAGTTATTTTTTTTAAAAACTGTTATTTTTTCATATCCACCTAAATCAATAACATCTTTAAAACCATTTTTGTTTAATTTAATCATTGCATTGTGGCTTCTTCTTCCACTTCTACAATAAACAAAAATATATTTGTTTTTGTCAAGTTTATTAAGATTTTTTTCTAGTTCTTCTTCTGGAATATTTATTGCATCAACTAAATGACCAGAATCAAATTCTTCTTTAGTTCTAACATCTACAATAGTGTAGTTGTTTTCAGCAATTATTTTTTTGATGTTTTCCTCTTTTGTTTCTTTAGACCACTGCCAAATATTTCCCTTAAACATTGCTTTAAAAGTCTTTTTGGAAATTGTATATTGGACTAGATCCTCTGACTTTTGGTTAAGATCATATTCATATCTAACAGTAAAACCTAAACTATGTATTTCTTCAATATATATATTTTTGTTATTGTTCTTTATTTCTTCAACTTTTAATTTAACAAGTGGCTTATCATACAAATTAAGCTCTAACCTTATACATTCCTCAACAAAGAATACTAGAAATACGAATACTATTATTGTAAAAATTTGTAGCATTCTATAAATAAACTTCACATATTTCCTCCTTTCTTTTCTTGCAATATATCCTCTTGTTATATATATAATACCACATTTTTCCGTTTTCGGTAGATTTTTTAAATTTTTTCTCTCACTTTACAAAAAAACAAGCCATTTTTGACTTGTTTAAAAGCATTTAATTTATTTTGTCTTTTATGGCTGTGCTAAGTTTAAAGTTTACTGATTTTGAAGCTTTAATTTTTATTTTTTCACCAGTTAAAGGATTCCTGCCATCTCTAGCAGCTCTTTCAGTAATTTTAAATGTTCCAAATCCCGCAACCGAAACTTTTTCTCCTTTAGCTAATTCATCTTTAAAAATTTCAAAAGTAGCGTTAAATACTTTTTCACATTCATTTTTTGTTAAACCTGTTTTAGTAGCTAAATCTTCTATCATTTCAAATTTTTTCATTCTTTCTACCATCATTCTATAACAAATTCATATTTATTTAACAAAAAAATTGTAATTTATTTGATTAAATGTGCTGTAATAATTGTATAACTATAAGAGTTAATAGTTATTTTAATATTATCAATTTCACAATACCAATTTTTACCCTGCTTATAAATATTACAATTCTTATCTAATATTTTATTTTTACAAAATTTAACTACATCATTAGTATTCAATTTCAGATTCTTTTTAATTCTATCAGCACCCATTTCAGTAGTATGAATTTTGTCTATACTAGATGATAATATGTCTTTATTCAAAAATATCATCTCACTTTCAAATTTTAATTTGCTTATTTGTCTATTATTGTATTCAATGAGTTTTTATCAATATTTGTTAGTTCATAACTCTTTCCGTTTATTTCAATAGTAAAATAATGTTCTGGATTGTATAAAATTTTTGCAATACTATCGTTATTAATATCCAATAATTCCAATTCATATTTAGGTGATGGTAATGTTATAGCACCTGTCCATACTTTAGAATTATTTATCACTGATAAAAATACATTTATTTTCTGTTCTTCTGTAATTGATTGTTTTCCTTTAATCTTTATTGTTTTCGTTTTTGATACAGTATCCTTTATTATATTTGGCAATTCAAGTGTTCCTTGTTTTTGTAATGTAAATGTACCAAAATTATTATCACAATACATAACTGCAATTAAATCTTTTTCTTCGCCTAATTTACAAGTTATTTTATTATTTATGCCATCATTCGATACTAATACTATTTCATTATTTTTATTAATTGTAAATTCTCCTTTTATTTCCCTATCGTTATTGAAAAAAGCAAATTTATTTTTTCCAGTTCCGTGAAAATTAATAAAGGAATCTTTAATATACTTGTATTCTCCTTCACTGTCTATTTTAGTTAATATCCAAGCAGTTTCAGTTGTTTTTAATAATTCTATAGTATCACCACACATACAACCTTCACAACACTCAACATTATTTTTATATGATTTTTTATCATCATCATTATTTTCTTTGATGCACCCCGTTAAACCCAAAACCATAACCCCACATAGTAAAATGGCAAATAATGTCTTTTTCATAATCTATCCTCCATTTCAACAAATTACTATTTGTCTTTCAATATATATTATAACTTTTAAAACCTATTTTTATTATTATATATGTAATACATTGGTTCAACTCTATTAAACTTTAATTTCGGGATCAATGCTGTAAGTACGGAAATTGCTTTTCTTTGATCTAATGGTTTTTCTAAATAACCATCAAAACCAATTACATTTATAAAATATTTGGTTTCGTTTCTTTCAACCGTTAATATAATTACCTTTATAGCTTTTTTATTTTTTTTACTGCTTTTAAAACTTCTTCTCCACTACCATTATTTGAATAAGTATTATTTGTGATAATTACATTATATTTATCTGGATTATCCATAAACTCTTGAATTAATGCTTCACAACTAGGAACAATAGTTGTTTTGCAACCAATACTTTCTAAGATGGAATTTGATATAATTGCCATTTGCTCATAATAATCGCAAAGTAACACTGACACTTTTTTACTTGGTTTATACTTATGTAAGTTATCAATTTTTTCTTTACTTTTTTCATGTACTGTTTTATTATAAAAATACGAACTGATTTTATTCTCATTATATTTATTATTACTTGAAACAATTTCGTTTTGATTCATAGTTGTCACCATATTTTGTACCAAAAGTTAGATCTTTAAATAGTTGTTTAAAAGCGAAAAACATAAGATCTAATACAAGAAATATTATACTTTTTTTACCGAAAATGTCAACCGATTTCAATAAATTTTCTACCGATTTCAGTAAACATTATATCAATACTTTAAATATTTTTCTCGTTTTCAGAAAAATTTATTGAAATCAAGAGATTTTTTTATTGTTTTTTTGATATAATTACACATAGACAAAGGAGGCCATAATATGTCTTTTACGCAGGCAATAATCAATAGAATACTTGAACTATGTGAAAAGAACCATATTACTCCAAATAAGTTATCAGAACTTTCCACTGTACCGGTAGCAACACTATTTGCGTTACTAAATGATAAAGTAGAAAATCCTAGTTCCAGAAACATATATAAAATGTGTAAGGTTTTTGGGATAACTATGGCAGAGTTTTATGATACTGATATATTTAATCAAATGAATTTTACAAAATAATTATTTATATCGCAACCAAAATGGTTGTTTTCTTTTTACATAATTTTTTTATTTTTTTAAACATTTTCTACCGATTTCAGTAAATACTGTGATATAATTTAATTGTGGAGGAAATACGGGCGCTTAAGTTATAAAGATGGATATATCAACAAAACCCCAACCTATTTTCCTCTGAATCCCAATTTATGTTTTTCATTTAATCTACACACTCCTTTCTGAAAATGAGGCAACAATGCCTCATTTTGTTTTGCAAAAAAAGAAGAGACTCTTAAGTAATTAAGCTATTTAAAATACTTAATACTAAAAGTAGTTCCTTCACCTTTTAAAGAATTCACGATAACTCTTCCATTATCCTTTTCTATTATTGCTTTTGCTAAAGATAATCCTATCCCATTACTATCACTACTAGAGTTTTTTCCTTTATAAAATCTTTTAAAAATGTTTATTGTTTCATCCTCGCTCATACCTTTTCCAAAATCTTTTATTTTTATCTGGGTGTAAGTGTTATTTTTATCAACTTCAACAATAATTATACTGTCGTTAAAAGAGTAATCCACAGCATTTTTTAAAATATTTGTTAATGCTTCTACCTGCCATCTATAATCACAATATATTTTATTCTTACTTCTATCTTTAACAACAATTTTTATATTTTTTAAATCACACAAATTTTCAATGTTTTCAATGCTTGAATTAATGATTTTTTTAACTGGTATTTCTTTTCTTATAAATGTAATCGTATTAGATTCAAACATTGATAATTTCAGTATTGATTGAATTAGAAATGATATTTTAGAAATATCCTTTTTTACTTTCTTAATGAATTCTGGTTTAATTTCAATATCATTTTCTAAATCATCAATAATATTATCTAACATTATAATTGATGATGTTAAAGGAGTTTTTAGTTGATGTGAAATATCTTGTAATGATTTTTTTAAATTAATCTTATCTTGATTCCCTTTTTCCGTATTTTCTTTCAACATAACCGTTGTCTTATATATTTCATGTTTTAATATTGACAGTTTATCTTCTGATACATCATTGATATCAATTTCATAATTTTTTTGATTAATTTTTTCTAAGCATTTTATTATTTTTTCTATTTCATTATCTCTTTTAAAATAATATCTTACAAACAAATAAATCAAAATCATAAATGATAACAATAATATAAATATTTTTAATATATTAAATTTAATATATACTTCATTGTTTTGATTTATATATGAATCTTTATTAATGTCATAACCATATTCATTAAATACATTATCTTTATTATTTGAATTTAGTATTTCTATTATTTCTTCTTTTCCTATTTCAGGGTATTTTTCTTGTATTTTTGCTACAATTCCATTTATTTTTTGATTTGTATTATATTTATATTTATTATATTCAACCTTATTAACTAAACAAAGTAGTATTATAAAGAACATAATTGCACATAAACTCTTCAGCAAATATTTTCTTAAATATACATTGTTACTCATCTATTCTATAACCTATTCCTTTTACAGTAGTGATAATATCTGTTCCAAGCTTTTCTCTTATTCTTTTTAGATATACTGTAACAGTGTGATCATCTACATCATTACCTGTCCAATCCCAAATTCTATCTAATATTGTTGCTCTCTTTACTACTTTGCCAACATGGTTAAATAATAAGTGTATTATTTTTAATTCTAAACTAGATAACTCTATAACTTCATTATCTCTAAAACAAATCATTTTATCAAAATCAAAAGTTATGTTTTTTACTTTAATGCTTTTTGTCAATTTTTTTCTCAAAATTATTTTATCAACTCTTGCTAATAGTTCTTTAGTAGAAAATGGTTTTGTCATATAATCTTCAGCACCCAAATTCAAACCTTTTACTATATCATTTTCATCATCTTTTGCTGTGAGAAATACTACTGGTATTTTCTTTTCTTTAATAACATTTTCATAAAAATCAAAACCATTACCATCAGGAAGAGAAACATCTAAAATAATAAGTGCTGGGGTATTAGTTTGCAAATACTTTTTCGCATCTTCTACATTTGTTAAGAACATTAATTGATGATTATTTTTCTTAAAGGCATATATAAGTCCTGTAGCTATATTTTCATTATCTTCAATTAATAACAAATTCATAGGGTTTTCCTCCTTTACAATCTAATTATACCACGAAAAGAGGATATTTTCTTCATATCCTCCTTAGATAGTTTCTTTTCTTATTGTTTCAATTATATTTTGTTTATTTATTTTTTTAATAGAGTATCTCATAATAGTATAAACTATTATAAATACAAATATTATACTAATAATAATTGCCCCTAATGGTAAATGATATGGTAACTCTAATTTTTCACTATAAGAAGCATGAATTAAGTAAGAACCTAGTATTCCTAAAATACATCCATATATTAATGATTTAGATGAATAAAATAAAACTTCTAAATTAATCATACGATTAAACTCTTTTTTTGTCATACCAACACTTTTTAACATGGCAAACTCATTTTGTCTTAATTGCATATTTGATGTTAATACATTAAATATATTTGTTACTCCAATAAGAGTTATTACCACTATAAATCCATATAGGAATATACTTATAACTATTGAAATGGCTCTATCTCTTTTGGCTTGTTCCTCAAAATTATGAAACACTAATTCTTTATCTATTTCTTTTAATTCTTTGGATACTTCATATGGTTTATTTGCATCAATAACTAATCTAAATGGAGTAAAATTAAATTCATTATAATATTTTTCATTTACTACTATTATACCACCATAATCTACATATCCTTCTAAGCCAACTGGAAGGTTTTTGTTTACAGACATTAACCTAATTGAAACATACTCTTTTATTCCATCCTTGCGATATTCTAAATTCATAGTATCGCCTTTATTATATTTATATCTTCTTACAACTTTTCTTTTGCTATTTGGTCTATTAGTTAATTCAAATTCATCAATTAAAATTCCATCTTCTTTTACTTCTTCATAATTTAAATTTAATTTCTTCACATAATCTTTAAATGTATCATCATCTAATGCTTTTAAATTTATTGAAATTCCTTCAGCTGGTAGTTCATAATCTTCATATTTGCTTATCATTTTTTTATCAGTTACTTTAGCACTACTAGTTGAATCATAAATTACATAACTTTTATTGATATTATTTAATTTTTTTATTTTTTCTACTTGTTTTTCATTATAGTTTGACATGTTAAGATATACTATTATATTATAAACATAATTTTTATAATATCTTGCGGCTTGATCAATAGTCTCTGTAATAAAATATGCTAATGATATAAAGGCAAATATACTTATAGTTAGAGATATTACAGTTGTTTTATATTTTTTCTTACTTCTTTTCAAATTTTTATATGCTATAACTCCACTTGTTTTAAATACTTTTTTAATTATTTTAGGAGTTTTCAATTTTTTATTAGTTATTTTTATATCTTTGGCATTTTTTAAATTTTCTATTGGACTTACTAAACTTGCTCTTTTAGCAGATGATATACTTGACAAGTAGATTGTTACGAATCCTAAACATACTGATAATAAAATATCTATATAATTCATTTTAAAAACCAAACCATTTATACTTTCAAGCAGAAAGTCGCCTATTAAAATGTTTACTACTTTTGTTAAGATAAATGTTGCTAAAACACCACATAATATTCCTAGAGGAACACCAATAAGTCCTAATATTAGTCCTTCAAGTATAACACTCTTTTTTATTTGTTTTTTTGTTGCTCCAACACTGGAAAGCATCCCATACATTTTAATTTTTTCTGCTGTTGAGATAGCAAATGAATTTCTAATACAAAAGATGCTAACCGCGACAATGATTGAAATAACAACACTCATTACGGCTATCATCATTTTGCTTGTCGTATCCGAGAAAGCAAATGCCTCCCACATTAATAATTGATGATTTATTGAGTAAGTAATTCCATCTTTTTTAAATCTATTACTAGCAACATCATTATAATTGTTTGCACCTAATAACTCTGTAAATGACTGTTTATAATCTTTAGGATTTTTAAGAGCAACAAATGCTTTTATATTGTTTGTTGTTTCGTCTGTTGTTATTCCATATTCTCCAAAATAAGATTCGTTTCTAGTAAAGAAACCAACTATTTTATATTTTTTGATAATGCTCTCATTAGTCTTAGCATCAATTATGTTTAATTCAATAAAATCTCCTATTTTTAAATCATAGTTTAAAGCAAAATTATTCCTAAGAACAATTTCATCTTTTGTTTTCGGAAATACTCCATCAACTAATTTATATGCTAAATTATTGAAAGTGTTATTGTCAGTTGAATATACGAATATATTTGTTTCTTCTTTTTCTATTTTCTTATATGAAGAAACACCTAATTCATATAAGGCATTAACTTTTTTAACATCTTTACTATGCTCATACTTTGATAATTGTTCTTTTGAAACCGAGTTAACTACTATATGATAATAGCCATTTTCTGCTATATTATCTTGAATTAATGTTTCCTTAAAGGATGTAAACATTCCACTAACCGCACAAATAAGCGCAACCGATAACATAATTCCAATAATACTACTTATAGTTCTTTTTTTATTTAATAAGAGGTTTCTTTTTGTTAATTTTGTTAGTATTTTCACATCTATACCTCCTTAACAATTTTGCCATCTTCAATTTTAATTATTCTATCTGCACACTTTGCTATTTCCATATTATGTGTAATCAAAATTATGGTTTGACTATATTCCTTATTTGATTTAATTAATAGTTCAACAATATCATCACTTGCCTTTGAATCTAAATTTCCGGTTGGTTCGTCTGCTAAGATGATTGTTGGGTTAGTAATTAATGCTCTACCTATTGATGTTCGTTGCTGTTGACCTCCTGATAATTGATTCGGCAAATGCTTTCTTCTATTAGTTAATCCAAGTAAATTCAGTAAATTATTTAAGTTATTTTTATCTGGCTTTCTATTATCTAAGTCAAGCGGTAAAGTAATATTTTCTTCAACATTTAATATTGGAATAAGATTATAAAACTGATATATAAGTCCTATTTGTCTCCTTCTAAATATTGCTAAATTATCATCATTTAATGAATAGATATTTTTTCCATCAATATAAACTTTCCCTTCCGTTGGTCTATCTACTCCTCCAATTAGATGTAATAATGTAGATTTTCCTGATCCAGATGCACCAACGATAGCAACAAACTCTCCTCTTTCTACTGAAAAAGTTACATGATCAAGAGCAATTACTTCTGATTCTCCTTTTCCATAAACTTTTGTTAAATTTTCAACTTTTAAAATCTCCATATTATCCTCCTTCATCTTAATTATATATTACTAATGTTACATCTAAGTTACAAAATGACAAAAAAAGAGAATAGTATAAGCTACAATGGTAAAGGAGGTTTCTTAAATCTCTCTATTGCAGCTAGCCAATATAGCCATTCTATCCTCTTAGCTCTATTTTACCATATTTTTTCCGTTTTCAGTAGAAAGTTATTATTTGTTTACATAAAATCTCTTGATATCAGTAAATTATTATGATATATTATTAGTAATCATTACTATTAAGGAGGTAATTGTGAGAAATACTACACAAAGAAATTTAATACTAGATATTATTAATAATTCATGTGAACATTTAACAGCTGAAGAAGTTTATGAAATTGCTAGAAAAAGTATTTCAAATATTAGTTTAGGAACAGTATATAGAAATCTAAATATTCTAGTAGAACTTCAAAAGATAAGAAAAATTAAAACTTTTGATGGGAAAGATCATTATGACAAACTGCATATTAAACATAATCACTTTATTTGTTTAAAATGTAATAAAATATTTGATATACATGAATTATCTAATATTGAGTATAAAAATATTCCAAATGATTTTGAAATAGTAAACTATGATATTACCTACTCTGGTTATTGTAATGAATGTAAGAAAGGAAGGTAAAGATGGAAAATCTAAAAGGAACAAAAACAGAAAAAAATTTAATGGAAGCATTTGCTGGTGAATCACAAGCAAGAAATAAATATACTTATTATGCTTCTAAGGCAAGAAAAGATGGTTTTGAACAAATTGCTGCAATTTTTGAAGAAACTGCTAATAATGAAAAAGAACATGCTAAATTATGGTTTAAAGAACTTCATGGTGGGGAAGTTCCTAGTACATTAGAAAATCTTAATGATGCTGCTAATGGTGAAAACTATGAATGGACAGATATGTATGAAAGAATGGCTAAGGAAGCAAGAGAAGAAGGATTTACAAGAATTGCTAATCTTTTTGAAGGTGTTGCCAAAATTGAAAAAGAACATGAAGAAAGATACAAAAAATTAATTGAAAACATTAATAATGACTTAGTATTCTCTAGTGAAGGTGATACTATTTGGATATGTCGTAATTGTGGCCATATTGTTATTGGTAAAAAAGCTCCAGAAGTTTGCCCTGTTTGTTCTCACGCTAAATCATTCTTTGAAAGAAAAGCAAATAATTATTAATTTTATGTCAGTAAAAAAGTTTGCAAAAAAGCAAACTTTTTTTATATATTTTATGATTTACTCTTATTATTAACTATCTTTTTATCAAATAAGACAATAATACTTGGCAAGACAAATAATATTAATAATACTGCAATAGTTACTCCAATTGCTATTATATGGCAGATCTCTCCTATCGCAGGATCTTTAAATATAAAACCTAATACACCAGTTATAATAATCATTATTAGTGATGATGTAAGAATTGTATGAATTGATTTATTATATGTTTCTTTTAAAGATATTCTTATACTGTTTTCTTTTCTTAGTTCTCTATAATAGTTTGTAAATAATATTGCATAGTCAATCGTAGCGCCCATTAAGATACTTTGTACTATAAGTAAAGATAAATAATATACTTTCATATCTAATATATTAATAATACTCATTAATATATAGACAGCACATTGAATTAGTAATACTAATATAAATGGAATAATTAGCGATTTAAAGGTAAATAAAACTACTAGAAATATTAAAACTATTGTAATAATTGTAAGTTTATTCATTTCATAATTAAAGTTATTACTCATTTCATAGTTCATTATAGAATTTCCTATAAAGTAATATTTTCCATTTAATTTTTCCTTACATTCTTTGGCTAATTTATCAATAAAAGTAAATGTATCTTTTGATTCTTCTTTATATGATGTACTTATATTAATAATAGAATAGTTTTCTCCAACAAGCATTTTTTTAGCTTCTTGTATCATATTATTAGCACTATTTATTTCTAGAAGCATGTCATCATTAATCATATTTTTAAAGTTATTTTGATTTTGGATTATAAAATTAATAAGTTCTTCAAGTGTTAATTTAGAATCATTATTGTATTTATCTTGATAGATAGCTTTATAAATACTAACGATGATTTCTTTATTAATATCAATATTTTGTGCTTTTAAAAAATAATCTAATTCATCAGCGTTATATTTCTTTCCTACTGTCGTTTTATAAGTATTTATAGTTTTAACCTTATCATCAGTAGTTAGATAATTTATAATTTCATCAATATTATCTTCATTTTTATTTTCGTATAAAAGTACTATATTATTATCTTTCTTGAAAATCTTACTGATAGTATTATCTTTTGGTGTATCAAAAGTAACTATATTTGTTCCTTTTATAAAATATAATCCTATAAATAGTATTATGAAAATTATAGATATTATATACTTGTATTTTTGACTAAATAAGGCGATCTTTTCCATATTTATATGTGGATATTTCTTGCGTGTTTTATATATTAGTTTATCAAATATAAGTATAAGTGATGGTAATACTGTAAAGATACATATTAAACTAATTAATACTCCTTTAGATAAAACTATTCCTAAATCAGTTCCTATTTTAAAACTCATAAATAAAAGTGCTAAAAGTCCTACTATAGTAGTAAATGAACTACCCATAATAGATGGGAAAGATTTTTTTATTGCCTCTTTCATTGAAGTTAAATTATTTTTATTATTTTCTTTTTCTTCACGGTAGCGATTAAGTAGCATTATTGAATAATCCATTGTTAGTACAAGTTGAAGGATCGCCGCGATGGAATAAGTGGTATATGACACTTCACCAAGTAAATAATTGGTTCCTAAATTAATGATAATTGCAATTCCTATTGTTATTATAAATAATACTGGTTCTATCCATGATGAACACATAATAAGTAATATTATTAGTAGTATTGAAAAAGCAAATATAATAATTGAAATAGGAACATTAGTAGTATCACTATCTAGTTCATATACGAGTTTATATTCTACTTTTAGATTATCAATTTCTTTTTTAATATTTTTTATTTCATCAGAATTAGAATTATATTTACTAGTTAACACATATAACGTGTGATTATCCTTATTATATGCATTACTTTCATTATCATAACTGATTGTATAAATGTTTTTTATTTCTTTTAATTTATTATAAACATCTAACTTTTTATTATTATCTAAATCATCTATCATTACCCAGATAGTACTCATATTTTTAACATCTGGTAATTCTTTTTCTAAAATATCAATACCTTTTTTCATTGATGAATTAGATGGTAAATATTTAGCCATATCTTGATTTATATTTACTTTATTCATAGCAAATATACTCACGCAAGTAACAAGTAACATAAATACTAAAATATAATTTCTTTTTTCTGTTATGAAATTTATTATTTTTTTCATTAATATTTCTCCCTTCTTTGACTTAAATGTCTATTTATATTATAATATACATATGTTGGTTTTACAGCCATCAGTTTATAAAAACTTGTTATTAAATAAACATTAAAATAATATATGTTTATTTAATAAATGAAAGGAGTAAATTATTTATGAATATCAGAGATAATCGTCGTGTTTCAATGACTAAAAGAATTATTAAAGATACATTTATTGAAATGTTAGAAAAGAAAAATATCCAAAAGATTTATGTTAGAGAATTATGCGAAACTGCTGATATTAATAGAAGTACATTCTATAAATATTATGAATCACAATATGATTTATTAGCAGAAATGCAAAATGATTTGCTCATTCAAATAGAAGAAAAATGTAAAGATGCTGATAATATAAAAGGATTAAATAATATATTACACTATCTAAATAATAATAAAAAAATGTATAAGATTATTTTTAATGCAAATATTGATCCGACATTTCCAAAAAAATTGTTAAATTTACCTATTATTACTGAAATATTAAATAGCAAAATGTCTAGTAAAACTGAAACAAAATATAAGAAAACTTATATTCTTGAGGGTGGATACCATGTTATATTAGAATGGCTAAATAATGATTGTAAAGAACCGGCGGAAAAGATAACTGAAGTCCTTATGAAATATATAAATCAAAATTTGAAATAGAAAAAAGTGTTATGCCCGTATTACAACATATTTTTTAACAAAAAAAGAAATCTAATTAAATAGATTCCTTATCTCATAGAAAAACTGTTATTTATAGTTAATATACTATACATAAAAAGAACATCTTGATTATTAAATTTTATATAATTATTCAAAATCCTTGAAGAAACATATCTAATATCAATAACAGTAATCTTCTTATAACCCTCTATTAATAGAGGAATTAAACTACTGCCATAAGAATCACGAAATACAATTAATTCTTTACTACTATTTGAAGTAGGATTAACAATATCTATAATAGAAGATGCTCCTGATAAATATATGTCATATTTATCTAATGATTTTATTTTATCATAATCATATATTTTTGTATATTTTTTAGTTTCATAATTATACACACGACTATTAAGAGTAGAAGAATTAGATATAGTTTTTATAGTGTCAATATCTTTAGTTACTGATAGTCTACCAGCATAACTCCCCTTAAAAGTAGTAACTGTATTTACAACATTATTATTAGTTATATCAAAATTCATTTGATTAGCAATAGTTTTTGTAACATTAAATAAATCTTCTTGTTTCCAATGAGTATCAGTCTTATAATAATTATCAAGTGTTAATTTATCAAATATATTTATATAATTAAGACTTGTTAAATTACTTTTCATCATATCTTGTAATTTATTATAATCAAGTTTTAAATTACCATTATTAACAAAATAATTTTTATCAGGTATAATAGTATAATAAATATTACTATTATCATTCAAATATGTATCTTTTATATAATTAATCTTATTAGTTAAATTATTAATAGAATTACTATTTAAAGGAAATATTTCTTCAACAATGTAATCATCATACATATATAAATTATTATATTCACCTTTAGTAGATAATTCTATATCTATTTTAATTTTTCTAAAAGTATCTCTTCCCACAAATTGATCCGTAACATAGGAATCAAATTTCTTAAAATATGTACCATCAAACAAGCTTTTAGTAGTTAATTCTGGCATGGTAGCGAGTTTTCTTCTCTCTGCTATAGAAATATCAGTATCTTTTTTTATAATATTAATCAAAAATAATGAAATTATAGTAAATAGAAATACTAATGTTACAACTATATCTTTAATTTTATTACTCATGTATAACCTCCTTAAAATCTAAAATATAAAAATGGATTATATGAATTGTCTATCAAATAAGAAGTAACAACTACTAATATGATTACTATTAAAATTGGTTCTAAAATATTAATTATGTTGTTTACATATTTATTTTTTCTTAATTTATCTATTAATGTTTTAATAAAAGGAGTAGCCCCTAAAAAAGCAATAATTAGTAATGGCAGATAACTCTTTAAATAATGAAGCGTATAATCATTAATAAAAACTTCCCCATTCATACCAAATAATCCTTTAATATTAGTCAAAGCCACTGTCATATTGTCAGAATTAAATATAATAAATAATATCATAACAATAAATAATACATATATTCTTCTTATAAAAGAAGGTAATTTTTCCATAAATTTATTAAGGAATATTTTTTCTATTATAAGAATAATTCCAAACAATAATCCCCATATTAAAAAAGTCCAATTAGCACCATGCCATATTCCTGTTAATAACCATACTATTAAAATATTTCTTATTTGTTTATATTTACCATCTCTATTACCTCCAAGTGGAATATAAACATAATCCTTAAACCATGTACTAAGAGAAATGTGCCATCTTCTCCAAAACTCAGTTATACTTTTTGATATATATGGGTAATTAAAGTTTTCAGGGAAATTAAATCCAAATATTCTTCCAAGACCAATAGCCATATCACTATAAGCAGAAAAATCAAAATATAACTGTAGCATATAACTTATACCAAATATCCAATAAAATATTACGGTTGTTTCATTTAGAGCAAAAGCTTTAGTACAAAGTTCTCCTAAAGCATTAGCTATCAATACTTTTTTAGCAAGTCCAATAGAAAATCTTCTTATGCCATATGCAAAATTATTAAAACTATGCGTTCTATTATCAAGTTCTTTTTCTACTGTCTGATATCTAACAATAGGTCCTGCGACTAACTGTGGAAATAAAGATACATAAGTGGCTAAATTTATAATGTTTTTTTGAACTTTAACTTTACCATTATATACATCAATAACATAACTTATAATTTGAAATGTATAAAATGATATTCCTATTGGTAATGCAATATTTAATAATTTAATATTAGCATTAGATATATCATTAATAGTTTGTATAATAAAATCAGTATATTTAAATATTATTAATAATAATACATGTATAAATAAAGTTATTATTAATATATTTTTACTTTGATTTTTATATTTATCAATTAAAATAGCACCTATATAAGCAATAATAATTTCTGCAATCATTAAAAAAACATATTTAGGTTCTCCGTAAAGATAAAATAATAAAGATGCAATTAATAAAATAATATTTTTATATTTTTTAGGTGTTATAAAATATATAATTATTAATGCTGGTAAAAAATAATATAAAAAACTAATACTAGTAAATAACATTTTATCCTCCTTTAAAAAGACACCTTAAAAGGTGCTTCATTATTCTTCTGCTGGCATTTCTGGCGGAAGTTCTATATTTTCTTCGTTATTTGATTTTTCTAATTCTTTTCCAATATTATTATTTACATATTTCTTAAAATCATTATATACTGCTTTAGCAATATCTTTATCAGCCATTACAGAAAATATTACATTACCACTGTTAGTGATATATAGTTGTTCTGCAGAAACACAAATCCAACGACTCATATCAATATTATCTAACATCTCTTGTTTAATTTTTTCTACATCAACATTATCTTTAACTTTAACAATAGCCACTTGATAAGCTTGTGCGGTCATCACTGGTACTGATACAGTAATTGATTCAATTCCATCATTTGTTTTTAAACCAGTATAACTAGTAACTTCATCAATATTCTTCACATTTATTTTCATAGTTTCAAGTTCAGGTAAAACATTTTTATTGTTTTTATTTATTGTATTAATAATGTCATTAATATCTTTTGGTGTATTAAAACCACCTTTATTGCCACTACCTGATACTAGTATGAATATTACAAATGAGATAACTGCTAATAATATCAAACCTAATATAAAAATATTTTGTTTTTTCATTTCTATCTCCTCCTAATATTTAAATTATATCATACTTTTACTGATATCGGTAGAAAATTTATTACATTTTACAAAAATTAAATTTTAATTTTAACCATTTAAAAAGTAAACCATTTCTGAATTTACTTTTTAAATTATAAATATTTATTACTATTTTGTATCAATTAATAATTCTTTAGGACTTTTCTTTAAATTGCTTGATGAAGATATTAGTAAAGAAATTATAAGAACTAAAGACATAAATAAAACCACATATATCATTAATTTTGGAGATATATTAATTTCTAAACTTGTTAGTGTTTTATTAAATCCATCTACTTCAGCTCCACCTCCAAGTTGGCTAGATGCTCCTTGTTTAGCAATTTGTTTTGCTATAGTACCAGTGACTTTACTTAATATGTTATTTCCAATCATACTTGCTGTATAAACAGCTAGAAAGTATGATGCTATAAATGCTGGGATTGATACAAATACTAGTTCAATAACAAATTGTCCGAATATTTTGGCTTTTGAAATTCCTAATGAAAGTAAAATTGCAATTTCTTTTTTTCTAGCATTCATCCATAAAAACAATAGTAATGAAACTGTAACACCAGCAAATAATAATGATCCTGCAAATAATTTATTAGCTATTTTATATATACCTGATATTGATTGTTGTAGTGCTGGGTAATTATTTGAACTTTTAATCAAATTATATTGTTGCCAATCTATATCAAGTTTTTCAATATTTTTAATTACCTTATCTAAATTTTTATCACCTTTTACAAAAAATGTTGCATCTTGATATACTGCAGTATCCTCTGTATTCCCATATACTTTTGCAGCCGTATCTAAATCAGTTATCAAAGTATTTTCGTAAAGCTCTTGGGCTACAGTAACGGTGCTTTCATTATGACCATCGAAAAGACCTTTTATCTCAACTTCTACTTTTTCATTTGCTCCTTTTTCATTATCAGCATCAAATAAATTAGATTTTATTTTTATTTTATCTCCAATTTTTAAATTATTTTTTTCTGCTAAGTCTTTATGCATTAAAATCTTGTTTTTATCATTTTCATTTAAGTGTTCACCACTAGATAATTTGTAAGCTCCTGAGATAAACTTATTTTCTTTTGATGAATCATTAACTCCTGTTAACATAACAGCTCTTTTAAAGTTTTTTGCTCTTTCTGGTGATTGATTTGAAAGTGTTTTTTGAGTTTCTATTATATCATTATCTACTAAATCAGCAACACTATTAATTCTTTTTACATATGAATCAATATCTTTAGATTCAGCAATTTTTTTAATATCTTGTCCTTTTATATTGCCACCACCTCTTGGTGTTCCAAAATTAACTCTTCGGTTTATTTCCATAGAAAAACTATTTGTTATATTTCCAAAAGTTTCTTTTGAAGCTCTGTTCGTAGCATCTTTGATCGATAAACTAATAAGACAAAGTGTTGACATAGCTGTTATAACTAATAATATAATTATTGATTTTAGACTCTTTCTAGTTACATATGCAAATGCATTTTTAATCATTATTGTACCTCCTAATTATTTTTATTTATTTTCTTAAGTTTTCTATCTCTTAATTCTAAAATAATGTCTGCAGAATTTGCAACTTCTTTGCTATGTGTTACCACGATTACACACTTGTTTCTTTCTTTTGCTAACTTTTTAAGTATTTCAATTATTTCACCAGCAGTATCAACATCTAAGTTTCCAGTAGGTTCATCTGCTAAAATTATTGGGGCTTCTGAAACTAATGCTCTTGCAATCGCCACTCTTTGTTGTTGTCCTCCTGATAACTTCATTACATTTCTATTTATTTGACTTTTATCAAGCCCTAATTCAAATAAGATTGTTTCGGATGCATTTTTATTTACTAATCTAACATTTTCTAAAGGCGTTAAATAATCAATTAAATTATAGTTTTGAAAAACTAACGATATGTTATTTTTTCTATGATTACTATAGCCATCTTTCTCTATATCATTTCCTTTAAATAAGATTTGACCTTTCCCAGGTTTATCTAAACCTGCTAATAGAGAAAGTAATGTTGACTTTCCTGCCCCTGATTTTCCTATTATTGCATAAAATTTTCCAATTTCAAATTTTTGATTTACTTTAGATAATACTAACTCACTTGAATTTGAATAATTATATGTTACATTTTTTATTTCTAATATATCCATTTTTAATCTCCTAACTTATTTTTGACAATATTTCTTTTGGTTTTTTAATTAATATCATTAAACTTGCAATAATAACTGATAGAATAATAATTCCAATTAATATTCCGTAACTTTGTAGAAATGATATAAGATTTGAAATTAAATTATTGTTTTTAAGTAAGCTATCAACCATTATTGTTGAATCATCAGAATTCATAAATCCACCAACTATAATATTTAATATTACATTTCCTATAAACAATGATAATACCAAAGAAGGTAGTGATATAAATAATAATTCAAGTATAAATTGGGTTACAATTTTTATTTTACTTATACCAATTGATAATAATATTCCTATTTCATGTATTCTTTCTCTTAACCATAATATTAATATTAATGATAAAACTGTAATTCCACCTATCATAATTGAATATGTCATGATCTTAATAATATGTTTTATTTCATCTATAGACTCTAGTGTTTCTTCGAATACATGGTTATCACTTGAAACACTATATTGTGACCAATCAATTTTAATTTTTTTAATTTTGTTTAGTGCAACCTTTGTATTTTCTGAACTGTCTGAAAATATTGCAAGTTTATTAACAATTTTGTTATTTTCAGGTTTATTTAATGCTTTTTGACTTGATTCATAATCAATAAATACCATATTTTCACTAAAGTCTGATGATAAGCCAGTATATTTTTCTTGTTTTTTACCTGTGAATATTCCAATTATCTCAAACTCATATTCTAATTTCTTTTCACTATTATTAATATCAATTAATTCAAGTTTGATTTTATCATTAAGTTTTAGGTTGTTTTTTTCTGCAAGTTCATTATGAATAAGAATTTTTTCTCTATCATTATTATTAATATGTCTGCCTTTTATAATAGTGAAAATGCCACTACTAAATAAATTGTCCTTTTCACTATTATTAGTAGCTTCTACTGAAAGCATATTTTGTGCCTCATCTGATAAATCATCTCGTTCTATTAATTGTGTTCCATCTACAACTTTGATGTTTGTAGTTCTAGCAAGTCCATCATACGTAGTGATAATTTCTTTTATTTCTTTTATATTATCTAATTCTTTAAACCGATTAGTTTCAAAAGTATCACCATTATTTTTAATTATTGATAATGATGTATTTGAAATCTTGTATAAGTTTTTTTCTAAATTATTTGTTGATTTTGTTATATTCAAACATGAATACAAACAAGAGAGAACTACTGTTAAAATAATAAATACTATAATTGTTCTATTTCTTTTTCTTAAAATATATGCTATAGCATTTTTTAGCATTTTATCAACCTCCTATCTTCAGATTTTTTGCTTAATAAAAGATATGGCAAAGCTTTTTTTATAATATCAGCCATATCTTTTATTTTTTGCTAAAAAATGTAGACAGCCCAAATAATTGTATTATTTTTTTTAATTTTTGTCAATTAATCTAACAAATTTTTCTATCGAAATCAGTAAAAACTCTATTGTTTTCGGAAAATATATAATATATCTATAATTGAAATATTAAGGCAGAATACAATATGTAATTCATAAAGTATATTATTATATAAAAAGCGATTTTAAAACATTATATACTACACTGACTACCATTGAATTCCCTGCTTGATGGTATAAATATGTTTCAGCACACACTCTATATGCTCTTTCATATTCTTCATCTGAAAACCCCATTAATCTCCAAGCTTCTTTTGATGTGATTTTTCTAATTCTCATTCTAATCCTCCTCCACTAATATTTTAAAATTATCCGATGTATTATTTGCTGTTAATGTTGGTGCATACCCATTTTGTGAAAATACTCTTGAAGATTGAGCAAACTTGCATTTTTTGTCTTTTCCACACACACCACCTATTTTATATTTATTTAAATCAATTTCATATTCTCTTGTTACATCATTTTTCTTAGTAAATATTATTTTATTTTCAGCTATTTTTTTGAAATCACCTGTAGTTAAATAGTATTTTTCATCAACATTTTTATCTAAAAAATCTATTAATTTTTTTCTGCATCCATTTCCTTCAGCAAAAGTAAAAACTTTTTTATTATCCAAAATAGCAACAAGAAAATATCTTTTTCTTGTTTGAGGCATGTCATATTTAGTTGCATCTAAAACTTAATCATACAAAGTATAACCTAAATTAATTAAATCTTGTTTAAATAACGATAGTGTTTCTCTAAAAGTTTTACTTGTAATGTTTTCTACATTTTCAAAAATAACATACCTTGGCTTGTTTTTTACTTCTCTTAAAAGTCTTATCATTTCCCATCCCAAACTAGATCTAGTTGCACTTTTTAAATCAAATCCTTTCATTTTACCCGCACAGCTAATATCTTGACAGGGAAAACCTCCTATCCATATATCGCAATAAGGTAATTCATTTCCTTTAATTTCAGTAATACTACCTATATTTATTGATTCATCAACATTGTGAACCGCACAATAACTTTTAATAGAGTTTTTATCTATTTCAGAAAAGAACTCTATTCTATAATCTTTAATTATTTTTTCTTCTTTTAATTTTTGAAAAGCTTTTTCTGGTGCTCCAATACCACTAAAAAAAATACCAACTCTTATGGTACTCTCACTATAATTTTTATTTGTCATTTATAATTCCCCTTTTTTTAATTTTGACAATAAAAAAATAGATTTTATTCAATCCTATTTTACCTAAATCTTATAAATCTCTAGGATAATTCTGTTTATATTTAACATCATTAAATCCATAAACCTTTTTACATTCTTCGCAAATTAATGCTATAGTGTCATCACCATATATTTTGTAACCATCACCTTTTTGTAAAACTATATCATTAGAATTACATATTGGGCAGTGAGGGTTATTACTATCTAACCATGCTTCTTTTTTACTAAAAGCATCTCTGATTATTTCATAATTATTATATCCTAACTTTGGAACAAATTCTCCTGTAATAAAATCCTTAATTCTGCCAAACATAAATTCTATTTTATCTATTTGTTTTTCTGTATGAAAATGCCCACAATACCATTTTTTATAATTTAAATTTTTTTCAACTTCATCTAAAAATTTTTCTGTACTATAATCAACTTTTGACTGATCTACTCCAGACATAAATACCTCTCGAGGCATATATTTATATGGACAAGTGTGGCTCAATACAATGTCAATATCATTATTATTATTTTTAATTACTTCAAACACTCTTTTTTTTATATCATCATCTGGTTGTTCAGTTTCATACCAACAATACCCATATTTTATTCTATATTCTTTATCCACAGAATAAGCTCCACCTATTACTAATACACTTTTGTTATTTAAATTATAAATCTCTCCGTCTTTAGCAAATAATATATTCGGATATTCTTCTTCATAATATACTATACCATTATGAAATTCTTTCGTTTTATATGTTTTTATTTTTTCAGGTCGCTCTTCATGATTTCCATAAACACAAAAAAACGTTATATTGCACTCAGATAATTCTTTTTTTAACTTAAGATCTCTTAAATCACTAAAATAATTTATTCCTGCGTCACCTAATATTATCATTAAATCGGATATATTTGTTTTTTCTTTTTTACAGAAACAACATACCTCATAAAAATCAGCATGCTTATCAGCTGTTATATATATCATATGATCATCCTCCAATTAAATTATGTCTTATATTTTAAAAAAATCAGCATTTTATATTAAAACATTAAATAAAAATAAAAATTTATTTAAAAAAAAGATTTACCAAAATCAGTAAAGCCCTTATTTTGTAAGTATTTTTGAAGGTTTGTCTTTTGCTGTCCTAAAGGTTCATTTTCATCATAAAATGGATGAATAGATTTAAATTGATAATGAATTAAATCTATTTTAATTAATGGATCAACCTCATCATCGTTTTCATTAATATAATCTTCAAGATTTTTTAATAAATCCCTAATTTCTTTTTCTTCTTGTGGTGGAGTACAAATAACTTCGCCAGTTTTACTATTAACTAATTTAGTTCCAGGATTTTTTCTTATGCCAACTTTATTGTGTTCAATCATTCCTTGAATTTTCACTAAAACATTAGTCGAAATAAATCCCTTTTCTTTTATAATTTCATATCCATGCAAAATAGCACTTCTATAATCAACAACTTCTTTAGCAGATTCATCTTTATATCCACTTTCTGTTAAAACTTTATAAATGCTATCATGAGTAGTAACTATGTTTTCAATTTCACTACCATTTATGTAATAGTATTTATTAATATGTGTTGATTAGGAATAGAATTAGTAAATCCTTTTAATTCTGCAAGTAATCTAGAAGCTTCATTTAATGCTTCAAGAATTTTTGGTGTTTTTTTAACATATCTAAAAAGTGTGTTATATTTTTCTATTTTTAAAAAAGCTAGATTTCTATAATCTATGACTTTTATGACTAAAATTAGTTCCTCTCTATATTAAGTGACACAAAAGTTTTTGTACTATATAAAAAAAGGATTTTTATCCTTTAATCATTTTCGTTTATATAATTTTCATTTACTTCTTTATCTATTTGTGCATCTACATCATCATCAATTATTTGCCATTCATCTTCGTCATCTTCTACTAATATTTTTGCTTTTGTATCTCCTATAATTTCTATTCCTAGTTCTTTATCTATGTGAAATGAAATATTACCATCTACGATTTCAACTTTTGAACATGTTGGTTGTTTTAAACTTCTTACTATTACTTCTGTATCAGGAGTTATTTCACTATTTGCATTTGTTTTTACTATGCTTGTATTGCTGTAAGTTATTTTTTTGCTTATAACGTTTGTTTTGGTATCGTTGTCATATGAATACCAAATATTAACATCAAAAGATCCATCAATAACTATTTTACCTGAATTAGGGTAACCTTTAAAATTATGATTTATAACCCAACATCCTAAGACAGTAGTAGGTGCAATTTCGGGTGTTATTGTGTAAACATCGTTAAAACTTTTTTTACCCTTTCCTATTACTGCTTTTGTAACAATTTCCTTATAACTTGACATTCTATTCCTCCTCATTTTAATTTATGATATTTGTATAAAAAAAGTGCCTATATATTTTCTAATCTTACAATAATTACATCTTCACCAAATTTTTCTATTTGATTAAATCTAATATCAAGTTCTCCTCTTTGAGAAAATATATTAAATGAAAATCCAGATCTTTCTACAACTAATGCATCAACAGCACCATTTGATTCATTTATCTTAACATCTACTATATTTCCTATTTTAGTTCCGTCATTTATGTTTATTATATCTTTTTTTTGTAAGTCAGAAATTCTCATATAGTTCACCAATAAATATTATTATTTAAAATGAGTTTTTATGATTATTTGATAAATTTTTTTATGTTTGAAATAGCGTTTTTTTCTAATCTAGATACTTGTGCTTGACTTATACCTATTTCTTCACTTATTTCTACTTGTGTTTTTCCCATAAAAAACCTATCTATAAGTATTTTTTTCTCTTTTTCTTGCAATTCTTTTATTGCATCTTTTAGATATATACTAATATCCCAACTATTAATATTTTCTTTTCTATCTTCTAATTGATCTGATAAATATATAGTATCTCCTCCATCATTATAAATTGGTTCATACATACTTACTGGATCTCTCAATGAATCAATAGCTAAAATAACGTCCATTTCTTCTACTCCTAAGATATCTGCTATTTCTTTATTAGTGGGTTCAATACCATTTACAGTAGTTAATTCATCTTTTATTCTTAAACTTTTATATGCAATATCTTTTATACTTCTTGATATTCTAATACTGTTATTATCTCTTAAATATCTTTTTACTTCTCCTAATATCATAGGAACTGCATATGTACTAAATTTTACTCCGTGGGATAGATCAAAGTTATCTATTGCTTTTATTAAGCCAATGCATCCAATTTGGAATAAATCATCCATATTATCAGTTCTATTAGTAAATTTTTTTAACAAACTAAGGACTAGTTTTAAATTACCATTTACAAGTTCATTTTTTGCACTTTTATCACCACAATTTAATCTAAAAAATAAATCCTCCATTTCTTTATTACTTAAAACTTTAATATCAGAAGTATTAATACCACTTATATCTACTTTACCTTTAGCCATAAAAAACTCCTTTCATACCATATATTGATATGAAAAGAGTTCTTTTATTCAAAAAATTAATTACTGCATGTTCCACTATATTCATTTACTTCAATATTTTCCATATCAAAAGTTTTAATGGCACACCATTTTTCATCATGAATTGCTAATTTGGAACCAATGGACGTTACTTGTATAGTACCTTCTATACTAGATTTTTTTGTTGCTCCTAATTCAATTAGCGTAGTTTCTCCTTCTATCAAAGTATAAGTATGTTCATTTTCTCCTAAATCTAATGTTTTTCTTTCTGCTATATCTAATAATTTTTTTACACTTACAGTAAAACTATTCTTTTTTGATTTACGTATTGTATTTTTAAAAGCAGGTGCTCCAACTATTAGTATTATTGCTAATATCACTATTACTGCAAGTAACTCTATTAATGTAAATGCATTCTTTTTCATTCTTTTCCTCCTCGTAATAATTTTTATTTGTTAATTTAGTTCATTAAATTTTTTAGTACCTAATTTATCAATGTAAATGTAAGATATAATTATTAAAATAAATACTAATAGTGATACAATTTGTACATACATATTACTCTTAACATTGAAATATATTGCAAGTGGTATAATTGCTAATATAAGATTTACAAATATTGATATCATAGATGCTATACTTTGTTTTATTACATAAATTTCGTTTTTGAAATCAAATCTAGGAAAATGTAAATTTATTATTAATCCAAGTATAGATGTAAGAACAGCATATAGTATTGGTAATATATACATAAATATAACTGCATTTAAAGGTGGTTTTATAACAAGTGAGATTATGGTTGAAGATATTAATATTGGAATAACTGTTACTGTTAAATTAACCATAATTTTGCTTTTAAATATATCTATTGGTTTAACTGGTATAGATTTTATAATCCATAAGTTTTTACCTTCTAATGATATTGATGCTTGTGTTGTTACGCTTAGTGATACAAATAATGAAATTACAAATGGCATAACTGATGATACCATTTTAGATAATGTTGGTATTTCAATAATTTGTCCTATTTTATCTACACCAAATATTAAAAGTCCAAAACTCATTATGATAAGCATAACTGATCCCATAATAGTATTTGTAACATACATTATTGATCCAAAATATCTTTTTATTTCTTTTTTGTATAATGCAAATAATTGGTTACTTTCTTTTAATTTGCCTAATTTATAATTAGCGTTTTTTCTTTCTGTTTTAAGTTTACTATTTATATTTATATAATATTTAGTTA
>OGOV01000807.1_pt1 | contig 30850 bp, 20 predicted proteins | sample 1552711 | NCBI WGS metagenome assembly OGOV01 (sample SAMEA2580216, study PRJEB22360) | human gut metagenome | biome: human gut; feature: human-associated habitat; material: faeces | place: Denmark | collected 2008/2010 | reverse complement strand
ATATTAGAGGACTATGCATTGTTCTATTTTAGCAAAAATGGATTCACTTGGTCTCCTTTCGTTATTTATTCTCATAAAACGAAAAAGACTTATAAGTGTAATGGCAGATATTACAATCCTTTATTTTTTGCACATTCTCCAGGAAATACACCCATAGTTTGTTATGACAAAGAAACTTTTCTTATTCCGCAATCTGCCACTACTGTTATGCGTATGAAAGAGCGAATTTATAATTCGCCATTAATTAACGATAGCAAGTTAATGCAGTTATATGATGGATTAACGGAAGATAGTAATCCTGTCTTATTCCTCCTACATATTAAATCTATTTAAATGTAACAGGATGAAAAAGAATATCAACATATATATTGTTGGCATATTAGCACTATTATTACTAGGTGTCAATATGGTCACTTTAAAGAAGTATAAGGCCCTAAAGACGTATTGTCAGGAACAGATTGCTGATAAATCCATTACCGGACAAAAAGAAATGGCACTATGGGTAAATTCTCAAATTGCTTTCTCGGTGAATGGAATGAAAATGCCAAATATCTTATTAAAAGAATACAATGGTGTCACAATTCCGCTTGAGGAATATATGAAAGGGAGAAAAGAAGTGTTAGTAGTAAGAGTCAACGAATTATATTGCAGTGATTGCGTCAATTTCATACTTCAAAAAATAGGGCGTTTATCTAAAGAATTAAATCTTGACGAGAATATTTTGCTTATTGGAAGCTACCAATCGTCAACAGCTCGTAGATATTTAGAGAAAAACATGAAATTGCCTTCTACTGTATTTGATATAGAAAATGGAAATTTATCTCTCCCATTGGAAGAAGAAGGTTTTCCATATTGCTTTTTGTTATCAAGTGACATGACAATTTTACATGCTTTCATACCCGACAAAGCTGTTCCTGATTTGGCAAACAATTATCTTAAAAACATAAGTCAACGATATTTTCAAACCAATTAAAAATTTAGAATTATGAAGAAAAGAATTTTATTGTTATGCTTGTTTTGCATGACATTGGGTTTTGCCTATTCGCAAGAGCCTGATCCTCAGATAACAAATATGACTAAGGTTGTTATTTGCACATCTGATAAAAAATCGCTTATAAAAGCTGAGAGTTTAAAAGAAATATGGAAACCGGCTTATATCCATACTATCTCAATAAGTCCAAAGGCTAATCTCAAAGCACTTATTCGGTTGGAAGAATTATTGCAGAAAACTCCGATGTTATACAATCCGGAAAATACACTGATTATTTGTACAGACAAGTATCTTGAACTTATAAAGGAAGCGGCAGCGGGGTATAAACTCGTTCAACTCCCCAATTTGGGATCTTCGGAATCTATGATTGTAGAGGGAAAGATTACTCCTTTGACGAAGGAAGACAACGAACCGGGATATGACTTTAAATTTGTAGAAGAGAAAGCTCTATAGTTCTGCCTATTAGATGCAAATAATGAATCATGCAGTTCCTGAAAAAACATATTACTGAACTATGTTTGATGCTATTATTGTGCGGCACCCTATGGGGAGCCGTGCAATTAATAGTGTCGGGGCATATATTCAACGGTGACTTTGCACTTTATATCCGACAGGCACAAAGCATACAATACGGAGATATGCAGCAAGTGTTTTCGGACATGCAGGAGATGATAGCCCATTCTACTTATCAGCGCTATTCACCTATACTTTACCCGTGGGGATATCCTCTGCTACTATTTCCGTGTGTGGCATTGTTTGGCATCAACTATTTTGCCTTCAAAATTGTAGGAGTTATCTGTCTGGTAGGGGCTTTCATCTTTCTCTATTATCACCCTATTCTCTCGAAAGAGCGTTTCAGAATGTCCGTCCTACTCGTTTTAACTTTGCTGACAGGCAACATATTCTATTGGGGGTATGTTAACTCCGTCAGTAGCGAACTTCCCTTTTTCTGCTTCCTCATGTTCTCCTTTTGGACAATGAACAAACTCTATGCATTGAAGGAACAGACCGAAAAGCGAACTATACTATACATCGGTTTAGGTATTCTTCTTTTTTTCACGGCACAGATTCGTACGGAAGGATACTTCTTATTTATTTCCTTAATCGTACTTCAATGGAAAAACAGATTATCAGGATGGAGGTTTTTCCTTCCTTATGCATCTGCTCTATGCATTTGGTTTGTCTTTACTCTTGTTTTTCCTTCGGGATATACAGAACATTTTGAGCACTTTAAGGTGGTGACTCTGACAAACCTACTTCACAACATCCAAACATTTTACGAATATCCTGCTCAGATCTTATATATTCCTTTTTCACTCTTCAATCTTTTCTTTTGGGTGAATTGCTTGCTCGGCTTATACATAAGTAGCCGGAAATTAACGGCGGAGTCAGTTTATCTGGTTTCTACCATAATGCTCTTAATCTGTTGGCCTTATGATGTAATAAGGTATTGGCTTCCCCTTTTTCCATTATGTTTCATATTCTTCATTCAAGGATTCCGATTTATGTGTATGGTGTGGGGCAAAAAAGCGGGAAAATGGGTTCTCTATCCAATTATAGGCATACTAATCTGTTCTGTTTGGAAAGTTTCAATAAAATATGCGACCTCACCCATACAGATTTATACTACCATAAATCCGAACGTGGAAGGCGAGAGTGCTCAAGAAATGTACGCCTTCCTCCGTATGAATACCGCTCAGGACGATTGGGTAGCCTGCGGAGAAAGTCGCTCTATCTATTTATATACGAATCGTCTTTCCTGCAATATTTCGGGAGAGATATCCAATCTTCCTGCCAACGTCAACTGGTATGTCGAGTTTCTGTATCGTGGTTCCTATCTTCAATACCCTCATGGGGTGATCAGATTGAACCAGAACCGTTTTCAACAAGTATTTTGTAATCAAGATTTTGCAATATATAAAATACTAACACCATGAAAAGCACAGACATTGAATATTCTATCATTTTGCCTTGCCTCAATGAAGAAAAGACATTAGGCATATGTATCCGGAAAATCCATCAATTTTTTTCAAACACCGGATTAACTTATGAAATTATAGTCGCCGATAACGGTAGTACAGACAATTCCGCTCTCGTTGCTAAGAATAATCGGGCGGATGTGATACAGGTAAGTCAGAAAGGATATGGCAGTGCTTTGAGACATGGCATCGAACATTGCAATGGGAAATATATCATTATGGGTGATGCTGATGATAGTTATAACTTTCTTGAATTATCATTATTTATCGAACGATTACAGGCTGGTTATGATATGGTAATGGGAAACCGCTTTGCAGGTGGAATCACGAAAGGGGCTATGCCATGGCTTCATCGCTATGTCGGCAATCCGTTCTTGTCGTCCTTGGGGCGTTTTTTATTTAAGAATAATATTGGAGACTTCCATTGTGGTCTGAGAGCTTTCACGAAAAAATGCTATAACATTATTAACCCGCAGTGTAATGGTATGGAGTTTGCTTCTGAGCTTGTTGCCTTGGCTTCTATTCATCAGATGCGTATTTGTGAAATCCCGGTGACTCTCTATCCCGATGGTCGGAAACGCAGACCACATTTGCGTTCATGGCGAGATGGGTTCAGACACATGGTGTTGCTTTACAGTCTTTATCTACTGAGGAATTGAAATGAAACGTATCAAATTTCAGACGTTAGCCAAACTGGGGACTTGTATGTTACTTATATTGCTTTTGGTTAAGGTATTCATTGGCGAATGGGTATATATTCCGTCTGATAGTATGTTTCCTACGATAAGTGCAAGAAGTCTGGTTTGGAACTCGAAAATTACATATGGGGCTTTAATGCCTCAGCGAATTGTAGAAACACCTGTACTCAATTTACTCTGTCTGATACCAGCCGTAGCCAAAGCTGATAAAAAAACAAATTGGGGGTATCATCGTGTGTGGGGATACTCTTCTCCGCAGCGTATGGACGTTGTTATATTCAAGTGGGATGAAAATGAAACGCAGTTATACGTTAAACGAATTATAGGGATGCCGAAAGACACAATACAGCTTAAAGATGGGATCGTATATATTAATAATAAGGCTATTGAGGAAAAAGGTAAACGAATTGCTTCTCATGATAATTTTGGTCCTATCGTTATAAAAGAGGATTGTTATTTCGTCATGGGAGATTTCAGGTATAATTCTTTAGATAGCCGGCAAAGAGGACTTGTTCCGCTCCATTGCATATCAGGAAAAGCAATTCATAAGTTATGGAATCGAAATAGTGACTTATCTTTATTTGAAGCGATTGAATAGTGTAATCAAACTTCAGCTCATGTTTTTCGATCAGAAGTTCAACATCTAGTTGGAATTTTCCGTTGCTGTTGACTACTCCAATATAAGTTCTATAACCGGTAACTCGACATTTGGGCGTTCTACAGGTAAAGTGATGATAACATCGTCAGCTCCTGTGTTTTCGGTCATATGGCTTCCTTTTTTGGTTTCAGTCCGAAATTTGAGTTCTGAATTGTCATTCAATAATTGAGCATATTTGATTTTTCCTTTATATTGTTTTAGATATAAGGATTTGAATGGCCATTCTAACACGTGTATATACAGTCGGTTAGTATTGGGGTTATATGTGAGAATACAATTGTTGGGACAAGCATATTCAGTTGGTGCGGCAGTACATCCATAAATGGCGCTACTATGAAAACGCATCCAATGTGCCAGGCCGTTTAAACGTTCTATAGCACGTTCGTCAAAAACACCTCTTGCTGTTGGCCCGACGTTTAGTAATAGATTTCCACCCTTACTGACAGTTTCGGCTAACATAACAATTAGTTGATGTACACTTTTCCAACTGTATTCATCACGATGGTAACCCCATGAGCCGGAGAATGTTTGACAGGTTTCCCAAGGAACTCGTTGGCTGTTTACTGTGGGCCACTGTTGTGGCATGAATTGTTCTGGAGTGATGTAATCCCAGCCTTGTCTATTTTCTGTTAGTCCGAGGCGGTTGTTTATAATAATCTGTGGTTGCAATTTTCGTGCTAATTTGACAATACCTTCTGCATCCCAGTCTTTACTATTCTTTCCATTCTCTCCTTCAGCATACGTATAATCCATGAAAAGTTCATCAATTTGTCCAAATTCAGTGAGCAATTCGGTTAATTGGTTTTTCATATATTCCCTGTATTTTGCCATATTACGGTTCTTATTTAATTCTTTCAAGAGTTCGGGGTTTTGTGGCATTTGGGGGTGGTTACGGTCAATGGTGAAATCGGGATGATGCCAATCCAATAGCGAATAATAAAATCCGATACGTATACCTTCGTTACGAAAAGCATTAACTAACGGTTTTAAGATATCCTTTTTATAAGGTGTATTGGTTATTTTATAGTCCGTATATTTACTGTCCCACATACAAAAACCATCATGATGCTTAGTCGTGAAAACCATATATTTAACTCCGGCTGCTTTTGCCATATACGCCCATTCTTCCGGATTATACAAATCGGGATTAAATAAGTTTTTGTAACGGTTGTAATGTTCATCGGACATTTTTTCTCTGCTTTTTACCCATTCGTGGCGAGCAGGCATAGCGTAAAGTCCCCAGTGGATAAACAGACCAAACCTGTCATGTGTCCACCAAGACATATGTTCCGATTGGTTCAATGAGGAATCATATTGATTTTGAACAATATGTGTCGCATTCGCCTGTTGACAAACGAAAGACAGGAGAAAGAGGGTATATATAATAGTTCTTTTCATACTTAGTACTTTATAGGTAAAATTCTGTTCATCGAATCTACAAAAATAGCTGCCATTCGTTGTTGCATATATGATTGTTCTCCCCGTATGGGATGATGTCCATAAGCTATGCCTTCTGTAACTTGAATATCCGTGGAATATAATTGGCTGAAAGGTTTTCCTGTGACAGGATGTAATACATTTTTTGAGAATCCGATATATTTATCAAATTCAATTAAAGGAAATCCCCATTTAGCGGCGAGTTTTCTGATACTTTCATTGTAAACGGTGCGACAATCATGCCAGTGTGTACATAATACAATAATTGCAGGTTTACCATAAGGAGTATTATAGTATTTGGATGTAGTATCGTTACGTAATTCATAGCATTCCGTGAGGTAACGTTTGATGACATAATCATAGGCTGCCGCGTAATTGCTGCGATCAAATGGTACTTCATAATCCGTGTATTTATCTTTCAGTTGAAGTTCTTCATAAACATCTTTATTGTGTACTTGCATAATGACTAATGCATCAATATTTTCCAGTTCTTCTTTAGAGTAGAGGGTACCATTGGCCATTCGGTTTGCTGTATTGGCTATGGCTTCTCCACCTATGGCCCGGTTTATGGCTTCGGCATTCAGTTTGCGACAACCGATTTCGAACCAACCGTTTTGCGGAGAAGCGAATGAGGCTCCTGTCAATAAGATTTTGTATTCTGTTGTTTTTGACAGGTTTTGTGCTACTGCTATTCCTGTGAAAATATAGAATAACAGCACGGTTAGAAATGTCTTCTTCATATTTTCTTATTTTTTATGGTTTATCTGTAATTCTGTATTTATCTACAGTAGGATTTAGTCCTTGTTTTAAATCGTGATACAATGGAGGTTTGTTAAAGTCAAAACTATAAGGCTCATAAAGTGTGGCACAATCCGGATGAGTCTCTCCGAATAGTTTGTATTCTTTCCATAACCGGTCATAATTATCGATGGCTTTGCGAATACTTTTTGTGTCATATTGACCGTTCATATCTCCTTCGTAGCCTTTGAGCATGATGATCCAACCCTGTTCATAGATTGAATATAAAAGTAATCCGTACTTGGCGGAAGTTTGTAAGTAACGTCTTAGTTCCGGATTGCCTGTTTGTATTTTATCGGCTAATGCTACAATCTCTTTCCAGATAGCAACACTTTGGGATTTTTCTAGTATGATTTTATGAGTTAGTCCTTGTTCTATAATAGTTTTGAGATTCTGTCTCAGTTCTTTCTCTCCTCCGATGAATTGATCTCTCGTCCACCATACATTGATGGGGAGAATTAAAGATGCTCTTCCTCTGACAATCGCGTCAGCAGACAAAAGAGAAAGACGATGAAAACGTTCGATGTCTTTTCCTTTGAATCCGTTGGCTATGGCGTATTTCTTAAATAATTCCTTTTCCGGTAACGACATCCGGTTTGCCCAATTGGCCAATATTGCAACGTTTATGTCACACCATAATTCATTTTTGATATAGGGACCTCTCCAGCCTCCTCCTCTTGACCATGTCCAAATACCGGCAAAATTGGGATTTGATTTTAACTGGTTCAAACAGTAAGGCTGGGAATCTGATTTTAATTCTTCAAATCCATTAAGTACACCGTCTGCAATATAGTTCGGGTATGCTCCTTTGCCTTCATATTCGCGTTGACATTCAATTTCTACAATTTGTTTGTGCTTACCTATTCCTAATGTAGGGTTGAATTTATACGTTCGGTGATAATCCCCCTGTACGTGTTTTATGCATAGATATAGATTGGGGTGAGGTTCAACGTTGTTTGTTACGGAAAGGTAATATTGGGGATTGATATGGAAGTAACCGAAATCCCATGTGCGATAGAAGATTTTTTTATTTTGACGTATGCATACTTCTTCTCTCAGCAGATTTATTAGATTACTGTGTATTTTTTCTCCTCCATCGGTTTTATAAGCAGAATTATGTTCCCATGATTTTTCGTTTCTGGGTATGGGACCATTACCTGTGTGGTAAGGAGTATTTTGCAAGTAAGTTTCTCCTACGCGAATAACCAGACCGTCAAGTTTCGGGAAACGTTTAAATATTTCTTGAAGCATGATTCGGTGTATCTCTTGTGTTTTGGGGCGAGTGAAGTCAATTCGTCCTGTCGCGTCACAAATTTCATTTTTATAAATTTCCACCAGGCGTTTGGGAAGTACGATGATATCAGTAAAGTAATATGCTTCCAATCCGGCTTTATGGATAGCTTCAATCTTGTTTTCTATACGGGTGGCAACAGAATCGATCCATAAACGTTCTTTAGAACCGGTAGGACATATTCTCGGGTCTAAACTGCTATATGTTATGGCTGTATGTACAGATTGAAATTCATTAACTACTTGCGCGTTAAAACCATATTGCACTAAATTCCCAGGTTCATTGAACCATGTGTTTGTGAAAGGTTCACCCGGATTATGATGAACCATATCCATAACAATAGGAGTTTGAGCAAACAGGCAACTCCACAGTGTGTTCGCTAGCAAAAGGACTGGAAATAGGTGTTTTCTCATGATAATATTATTGATTGTTATTAGTAACTTGTTGATCTTCGATAGAATCAAAACCCTTTTGTTGTTGTTTTATAGAATTGATTAATTGTACTCTATCCGGTAAGGAAGTGCGATATTTATCTATATATAGTCCGCATTTCTCTAATTGGTATTCTGTTATAGAGCTAACTCCCAGAATATTTTTCAGACTTTTTAGAATAGATATTTCCCGGAAATTTAAGTTGGGAATAACCAAGTCTGTATTACTGCCGAAGTATGAATATTGAAAATCTTCATCTTTCCCTTCTTTTCGTAATCCGCAACGGCAGTTGATAAATGTGTTATCTGCTATGCTGTTATTAATGGGTAATTCCAGATGGTCGGTCTGTAAAAATGTACTTATGCCTGGGTAGATGTTGTCCCAGTTGCCTTTGTTAATCCGGAAAACATCGAACAAATGGGTGAATTCAGGATTTTGTGCATTATAATTTCGTTTTTTTCCACGGGCATCAATACTTATGCCTGCTGCACTACAATCAAAATATAGATTATCGTGAACGTAATTGCAGTGGCCTCCACCTATAATGGTACCGGAAACGACTTGATGGACTATGTTTTTATAAATTGAGTCCCCCGCATGTCCATCATCTGCATACAATGCATTAGCTCGTGGTGAATGATGAATAAAATTGTGGCGTAAGACGTTGCCTCGTGAAGTCCAGTCCCAACGACTATAAAAGGCTCCGACATCACCTGTGACCCGAGCTATGTCGAACACTTCATTATATTCTAGGATGTTGTTGTTTCCTCCATAGATAAAGGCTGCATGGGGAGCGTTGTGTACCATATTGTGCCGGACGGTAATTCCCACTGCATTGCCTTCTTTTATGCCGATTCCTGTAGTAAAGGTTCCCAGTTTTACAGCAGGAGCATAACTGCGCTGTATTTCACCAAAACGGGTAAAATAATTGTTCTCTATTAAGTGTTTGCAAGCAATCAGATTTTTTCGGTCACCTCCTGATACCTCAATACAGGTGCGACCGATATATTCAAAGTTGTTGCTTTGTATTCTATTTTGTTTTCCTCCCTGAATGATTAATGCGTCTCCTAATATATTTTTGAAGTTACATCCGGCAATCAGACATTCTGTGGCATTTTTTATGATGACGCCATCGCCTAAATGATTTTTGAAGGAGATATTTTCTATTTTTATATGATTTGAATTTATAATGTTAATCAATGGGGTAGTGTCTGATACAATACTCAATAAGTTTTCATCAAAATGTTCGGGAGGGAAAAGATATAATTTTTGAGTTGTAAAATCAATGCACCATTCTCCTGGATGATCTATTTCTTCGAGAAGATTCTCTACATAATATTCTTCTTTTCCCGAACCGTACGGACGATGATATTTGGAACCGATGCCGCCAAATATGCCTACATCTTTTCCTTCCTTTGTTTCTATCCCTACGCTGTGAGTGACAGTTTGTTTGTTCGGGTCTATTTCCTTTATACGTACAGTCCAGGCCTGCCAGGGGATACGCCAGTATCCTGTAAACCATAGACCGTTTTTGACGGCATTCACCCATTTGCCGTGTTCTGGATCACTATATTCAAAAGTACCTCCTTGTTCGTTTGTTCCGAAATTGTCCAATACCCTTTTCATATATAGATAACCTTTGTTGGGGTAACGCGAAAGAGGGAGTAGCTCATTGTTGTAAATGAGTTGTGGAAAGTTCTTACGCTCTTTCATTAAATCGGGAAAAAAAGGAACATTGATACCTATTTCCGATAAGTCTATCTCCATAATAATACCTTGAGCATTCGGGTGAACTCTGTTTTTTGTTTGAGTATCTTTGACAGGTCTCAGTTTTCCTTTCAAGGGTTTATCACACCGCAACTGTACCTTTCCCGGATTTTTACCTTTTATTATTATCCCTTTCTTGCAGTTTTTTATATCTATGCTTTTATGAAGGATATAGTCTCCGTCATGAAGTAAAATGGAGCTTCCGTTCATAGATGCTTTTTCGATGGCTGCTTGTATGCCCCTCTCTCCTTGGAGTGGGGAAAGCTGGATAATACTTTGCCCCCGGCTGGGAAAGGAAAAAGTACAGGCTAATAATAAGATCAGTAAATGTTTCATTGTATTATATTGATTGTTGAAAATAGAACAAGTGCAAAAGTACCGTGATTTAGCCAATCTTTTTAATAATGGCATTTCAAAATATATGAGATTTGTTTCATGAGTTATTCGAAGTATTTTATATCATTGCAGAAAATATGAAAAACATGACGGTTGAGACTGACATAAATCATTCGAATTTGCGTATCATGTAACATGTATTATATAAATGTAACCAGTGTTGTTATGAAGATGTTATTCTCATATATTTTGAAGCATGAGTATTAATTGCCGTGCTGTCTAATGCCTAATTTTGCATCCGTAGTTAAACAACACTAAGTAACCTTTATTAAATTTTTAATTATTATGAATTCATTTACACGTATTGGATTACGATCTCGGTTCCTGTTGGTGCTGATGATTGGACTTATTTTACCGATGTTGTCTGTTTGGGGACAGAATGCAACAATTACTGGTAAGGTAGTTGACCCCAAAGGAGAGCCTCTTGTAGGTGTTTCGGTTTTAGAACAAGGTACAACGAATGGTACTGTTACTGATATGAATGGTCGGTATAGTATTGTTGTTCAGAAAGACTCTTCTCCTCTTCGATTTAGTTATATGGGGTTTGATAATCAGGAAATTGTTCCGGGAAAACGTCGGGTTATCGATGTTACATTGACAGAAAACTCTGTGGTGATTGATGATGTGGTGGTGATTGCCTATGGAACTAAGAAACGCCGTGATATGATAGGGTCTGTTTCTAAAATTAAAAGTGATGAAATGTCGCTGATGCAAGGTGGGCGTTTTGAGAATTCTTTGCAGGGGCTGGCTTCCGGTGTACAAGTTGTGAATGACGGTATGCCGGGTAGTACTCCATAGATAAAGATTCGCGGTATCGGTTCTATTGCATCGGGGAGTGATCCGCTTTGGGTGGTTGACGGTATTGTAGGTGGAGGTTCTACGATGGTGAACTCCAATGATATTGAATCAATAGAAGTATTGAAAGATGCTGCTGCAACTGCAATTTATGGTTCCCGAGGTGCGAACGGTGTGATCATTGTTACAACGAAGAAGGGAAAAAAGGGAGGACTTAAATTCGACGTTCATTATGAAGGTGGTATTACTCCTATCACTAATTCAGATTTAGGATTGGCCAGTACGAAGACATACTTTAATATAATGGATGAGGCTCGTGCTAATGTGGGATTAAATCCGCTTGACCCACAGAAAGATATTATCGAACCGTATTATTCCAATTGGACTTCTCCGATAACTCGTGAGGAAGCTATGAATACGGATATGGATTGGGTCGATTTGGTGACTCGTATGGGACATTTCCATGATATAAACGTGGCCTTGAACCAAGGGGGAGAGAACTCAACGACTTACGCGTCTGTTAATTACCGTTCTGATGAGTCCAGTTTGAAAGGGCTTAGCATGAATGCGGTCAGTGCACGTTTGAATAGTGAATTTAAGAAAGGAATTGTGACTTTGGGAACTCAGTCTTTTCTGAAGTTCGACCGTAAAAAATCGACGAATAAATGGGCGGTAGTTTCTGATAAGTTTCCGTGGCGCAAAGTGTATGATCCGGAAGACCCTACAGGGTATTGGAATCCACAAATGGCGGATGGTCATCCGACAGCTACTCTTGACAACGATTATCAGTTGAGTACAGGTGAGAATTTTAGTTTCCGCACAACATTATATATGGATGTTAACCTGAAGTGGATAAAAGGGCTCTCAGTTCGTGCAGATGCAAGTTATGGGTATGGATTGGCGCAAAGTGATTATTGGTTGTCCGGCTTGATTACGAATACTGGCAATGTAGATGGTAACCAAGGTAATAAAAGCAAGAAAACGACTAAGTCCCAACAATATCATGCTTTTGCCAAATATAACCGTGAATGGACAGATCATGGTCTGGATATTGTAACGGGTATTGAAGCAAATAGGAGTTATACGGATAATGCTGTTGTTGCCGGTAAGAACTTGAGTGGTGAGTTTCAGGAACCCAAGATTATTGGTACAATGCTGGGGAATAACAGTGCTTATATAGGTGGTGAGAGTTACACATTCAGTTTCTTTAACCGTATCGACTATAAGTTCAAGCAACGTTATTTACTTGGAGCATCTTTTGTACGCGAAGGATCATCTAAGTTTGTGAAAGAAAACCGTTTTGGAGACTTCTATTCAGTATCAGGTGGTTGGATTATTTCTGATGAGGCTTTTATGCGTAATGCCGGTTTTATTTCATTGTTGAAGTTACGTGGCAGCTATGGAGAAACAGGTAATCAGAACATTCCTTCGGAAGTGACGAAGAATTCGTATAGTATAAAGAGCAAGCAATATTACAATAATATGCAGAATATGTTCTTATGGAATATTGCTAATAAAGCAGCTAAATGGGAGAAAAACAAAAGTATTGACTTGGGACTTGATTATGCGCTGTTCAATAATAAAGTAAATGGTTCTATTGCTTATTATCGTCGTACGACAAGTGACATGTTGATGCGTGTGCAATTACCCGCATCTGCCGGTATCACCAATAGTGGCGGTAATGCTGACAATAATTCTATGTGGGCAAATGTTGGTTCGATGTATAATCAGGGATTTGAATTTGACATTAATGTTACTTTGGTCAAGAAAGACTTTGAATGGAACATGAACTATAATTTGACGACAAATATGAATAAAGTGACAGCACTTGATGCGAGTGTTGATGCAAAAGGAACCGGTATCATCAATACACGTCCGGGAGCGATCACGAAGAAAGATCTGGCTTTGGGTACTTATTTTATGGCTGAATGGGCAGGAGTTGATCCGGAGAAAGGTATCGGCATGATTTATGAAATAGATCTTGACCGTTACAATAAGACCGGTGAGACAGTGAAAACCGGAAGATTGATTCCCGCTACTCAATCAAACGTAAATAAACATCGTATAATTCAAGAAGGTAAAACGGCTCTTCCGAAAGTTTATATGGGCTGGACAAATAACTTTAAATATAAGGCATTCGATTTATCATTTATGTTCTATCTCTCATTAGGTAGTTATACCTTTAATTATCATAGATATACAAAATCATTTGTAGGAGATGGACGTAATAATGTGACTGCTGATATTTATGAGAACTCATGGAAGAAACCGGGAGATATTGCAGAGTATCCGCAACTTCGTTGGCAAGATAAATATAATTATGATGACAATGGAAATGACAAGCAAAATGTAACTTATATAAAACATGATGCCGGTCACACCAAGTATCTGGAGAAAAGTGCTTATTTACGTTTGCGTAATTTGACTTTAGGATATACACTTCCACAAAGAATCTGCTCGAAAATAAATATTGATGCTTTAAGAGTGTATGTCTCAGCTGTCAACCTTTTCACCATTACTTCATTTAACGGCTATGACCCTGAAGTAAGAGTAAAGAACCAAACAGGTGCCAATGCGCAGGGAGCTGTATTCTCCGGTAGTGAAATGCCGCAGACCCGTATATTCTCCGCAGGTATTAACTTTAAATTTTAATTAAATATTTGATAGTATGAAAGCGATAAAAAATATAATGATAGCCTTATCCGGTATTGCACTTCTTGCTTCCTGTGATATGGATAAATTTTTTGAACTGGATCGTCCGGAATCTAATCCTTGGTTATCGGTTGATGATTTGGAATATTCTGTTGCTGATCCTTATAATACTCTTTTTCAGAATCCTAATTGGCAGGCACCTATCGGTATTATCCCTTATTATCAGGAATTGGTGGCAGATTTGTCTACGGTTAATCCGCAAGGGGCTTATGAGCAGGAAGCACTTTACTGGTATCCTCGTCAGATGTCTACCTTTGATGTAACAGGACAACAATTTGAGAAGACCTTTTCAATATTATATCGTTCTGTAACAGGAGCTACTTCTCCGTTGACTTATATTGAGGAGAAGGAGAAAAAAGGAGAGCCAGTTTTTGCCAATATGACTGAAAATGATAAGAAGACGTTGGCACGTCAGACCGGAGAACTATATTTTATGAGAGGGTATACCTATTGGCTGATTAGCCGAGCTTTTGTTGCTCCTTACGACCCGGCAGGTGGAGAGGGGAATAATCGTAAGTTCATTCCGTTAATCAATAGGCTTGATTATTCACAAGAGTCTGCACGCAATCCTTATATGGGGACTGTGAAAGAAGTGTATGATCAGATGTTGTCTGATTTTGCTAAAGCTAAAAGTCTGATGCCTGAAGATTATTTTGTGCGTGGTCGTGCCAATAAATTTTCAGCTGCTATGATGTTGATGCGTGTAAAATGGTTAATGGGAGATAAAGACGGAGCATTGGAAGAAGCTGATTATGTGATTACTAAAGCGGAAGCCGGAGTAGCACCTTTTGATTTGACAGAAGAACCGATTGTTGCTTTTAACCGGAATGCCGAACAACAATATACAGTAGACCCAGTATCAAAGGAAGTTATGTTTGAGTGTGCGTTCACTGAAAGCAATCAGGGAAATAACGTAGCTATTCCGTTAGCTCGTATGTGTAAAACTGGTATTTATAATTTCAAGTCAAAGACATTTGATGCTAGTAATAAATTATGGTTGGAAGGAGCGCGTGGCAGTCAGAATTGGCAACATGGTGGTTGGGCTTGTGCTTACTGGAATCCTCGTTTAATTAAGTATATTGGCTGGGCGGTAACAGATGATCCTATGGATTTGACGAATTATGTTCCGAGTGCAGAAGCCTTGGCTGATAAGAGATTTACTCAACTGCATTATTTCCTGAAAAACTATACGGATGGAGGAGATAAAACCATACATGAAATGGCATATAACAAGACAAAATGGAATGCTTTTTGGAATGATAAGTATTATCGGGCTCCGTATGGGAAGTATTCCCAAGTACCGTTGATTCGTTTGGCGGAAGCATATCTGACGCGTGCGACCTTAGTCCTTTCTAAGAATGCATCTCAAGCTTTAGGAGATGTGAATAAGATTCGTCAACGTGCCGGATTGACTCCTTTGAAGAATGTAACTGAAGCAGATATAGAAAAAGAAAGAATCAAAGAGTTTGGTTTTGAGAATGGAGACCGCTTGCTTTATTTAGTAGCTATGCAGAAGACAATTGATGGGCAAAAGAGAAATCCGGGAGCTGTTTATGATAATCCGAATACTGATGGGGATCCGATTCCTGCAATGAATCCGCCTTACAGTACTATGTATGTACCGTTGCCTTCCATTGAATATTTGTATTCAGGATCTTATCAGCAACCTTAAAAGAAGGTGAGGTTCTAAAAAAGAAGTGCCGCTATGTCTTACGATAGCGGCACTTCTTTTTGATAATAACTCTGTTATTTCCTGTACTTCTTTATATATTCGGAAGGAGATAAGCCGTATTCTGTTTTGAAGCATTTTCCGAAATAAGATATTTCATTAAAACCGCATCGATAAGAAACTTCGGTCACTGTATATTCTGTGTTTTGAAGCATATCTAGTGAAGTTTTCAACCGTATGTCAAGGATGAGTTTACTGGGCGACATACCTGTTACGGCTTTGATCTTGCGATATACCTGTACGCGGCTCATACCGATTTCTTCACTGAACTGATCAATGGAGTAGGCAGGGTTTTCTATGTTTTTGTTTATTATTTCCATTACTTTTTTCATAAACTTTTCTTCCATGGCACTATAAACAGAAGTTTCTTTAGCTTTCTGTGGCTCTCTGTTGATTGATACCATTTCCGTTCCATATCGTTCTGCGAGTTTTTTCCGATTAATCAACAGGTTGGCAACACGTACAACCAACAATTCCGGATCGAATGGTTTCATGATATAATCGTCAGCTAACGATTCATAGCCTTCGCGCACTTGCGATGAAGTGACACGGGCTGTGAGCAATATGATCGGAATATGTGAAGTTACCATATTGTTTTTAGATAATCTTGTAAACTCAATACCGTCCATATATGGAGTCATAATGTCACTAATCACCAAATCAGGTATTTGTTTTTGTTCTATTTCATAGCCTTCTTTACAATTTACGGCAGTATAGATATTATAGTATTTGCTGAGCAATGATACCAGGTAATTACGTACATCCTCATTGTCTTCTATTATGAGCAGAGTCATTTCCTTGGGTGAAGTATTAGTCTGAGATATCTCGCAGGGATTGACATCTGTTGCAATAAGTGCTTCTACATCAGAATAAGTATGGGTGGATTTTACTATCTTGTCTTTGCTAAGTAGTTGGTTTTCGGTATAACTGTCTTTACCTAATGGGAGGGTGAAAGACACGGTCATTCCATGCCCTTCTTTATTATCTATCCAAATACGTCCGCCATGGAGCTCAATGATACTTTTTGTCAGATTCAGCCCAATTCCGCTTCCCAGCACTTTCTCACCTGCCTGGAAGAAAGCTTCGAATATACGGGGCATCATATTGGCAGGGATTCCGGAGCCGCTATCTTCTACTTTAATCAAAAGAATCTTTCCTGCGGGGAGACCCAGATTTTCAGGCTTCTGAATATCTTCAGTATTGGTTTCCATACTTGAGATGATAATATATCCACCGTTGGGAGTATGCTTTAAAGAGTTGGAGAGCAGGTTAAAGAAAACCTTTTCCAATAGAATGGCATCAAACCAAGTGTCTGTTGAGGAGGTCGTATCATTAAATTCGATAGATATGTTTTTCTTTTCGGCAACAGGCATAAATAGTTTGATGATTTCAGGTATGTAAGTACCTAGATTGTAATTGCTGACGTGAAGTTGCATTTTCCCAGCTTCCAGCTTGTGAAAGTCCATTAAACGGTTTACCAGCCATAATAAACGTTGGGAATTACGGTTGATCAGCTCCAATGGTTGGCGATATGCCGGAGGCATATCTTCTTTATGCAACAGGTCTGTGAGCGGAGCTATGATTAAAGTGAGCGGAGTACGTAGCTCATGTGAGAAATTGGTGAACATCTGTACACCCATATTGTGACTGATTTCAATATTCTGTTTCTCCATCTGTTTTAACTGAAGATCCATTTTCAGTTGTGCTTCCCGGGTTTTATAACGTATGAACAGCATAATCATGCTAATAGTGAATGCTAGATAGAACAAATACGCATACCATGTTTTCCATAGAGGAGGAGTGACTGTAATTGATAATGAAGCATTTCCATTGCTCCATATATCGTCATTATTGCAAGCTCTTACTTTAAAAACATACTTACCCGGCGGGATATTAGTATAGTTAACACTCCGTTCGTGTGTCGGTTCCGACCAACCCTTATCAAATCCTTCAAGCATATAGGAAAATTTATTGTTGGAGGCAAACACATAACTAAGTGCGGAGAATTTGATTGTGAATGAGGTTTGGTTGTATCTTAATTTGATTCTCTGATTTGAGATATTTACCCATTGGGTAGCTTTATTATCTTCCAGATAATCTGCCCAAATTCTCATTTTTGTAATATATACGGGAGGTATAAATGTATTTCGTCTAATTAATTGGGGATTAAATGAAAGGAAATGATTATTTCCACCGACATAAAAAATGTTGGATGAACTTTTCAGGCAAGCGTGTAAATTGGTTTCCAGCAAAGAATATCCATTTTTATTATCCCAGTTAGTGAAAGTCTCTGATTTGGGGTCAAAACATGACATGCCTTTTAAAGTAGAAACCCATAATTTACCGTTATTATCGGCCACAATACTGTTGATAGCATTATTGGGAAGACCGTTCTCTTCATTATATATCGTGAAACTTTCTTTGATATTATTATATAATCCTATGCCTCCGCCATAAGTTCCTATCCATAAATTTTCCGATGCATCAGTATACAGCGTACTGACATGATTGCTTGGCAGGAATTGTTCCGGACTTTTTTCTTCACTACCAAAATGTTTTAATTCATGAGTCTGTGTGTGATAGCGATATAGACCGGCTGCACGAGTCCCCATCCATATATAAGGTCCTATAGCTTTTAAATCTTGTACATTGATGATAGAAAGTTCTGTGGCACGACCCTTTACTGGAAAAGACTCTTCCAATTGGTTGTTCTCCATGTGGTAACGTAGTATGGGGCTGTCTACTCCTAAAGCAATCCAATAAATATTATCAGTACCTTTGGCAATACGTCTTACTTGATTATAAGGAAAATCGGGTATTTCTTTTATTATGCGGCGGGTTTCCATATCATAGAGATATAGTCCGCAATAATAAATACTAATCCATAAAAGATGATCTCCTTCTTTCTGTATATACTTTACTTCATTGTTTGTTACCGAGCGTGGAACATGAAGCGGGCAGTACTCATAACTTTCGTCTTTGGGATTGTAGATGATTAAACCACCGTCCGTGCCTAACCAAAGTTTCTCTTTATATTCCACTATGGCATTAATGTTTCCGATACTTTTCTGGAGCTTATATTCTGGTTTATGAGGAATAAAGAAATTACTGTATGGTGTGTACAAATTAACACCTCCTCCGTAAGTTCCGATCCATATATTATTTGCTTTATCCCTATATAGAGAGATGATGGTATTTTCACTCAAACCGCAGCTTTGTTCCCGTTGGTAATAATTGATAAGCCTGTTTGCTTGCCGGTCATAAATCAGCACTCCTTCACGTGTGGCAAGCATAAGATTTCCTTCCAACGTTTCTACAATGTAGTTGACTTGGGAGTTATTGAAATTTTTGCCGTTTTCCATTGTCAGGTTGGCATCTACAAGTTTACGGTTTTTACGGTCAAACCATTTAAGTCCTGAATCCCACATACCTACCCACAGGCGTTTATCATTGTCTTCATATAAAAAGTAGATTTTATGTTCATCACCGAATTGAAAACGCTCTGTAACATAGGTGACAGGATTCATGATGCACAATGTGTTGTTGATAAGATAGCAGATTTCATTTTGACTGTTTTGCATAAGCCAGAAGACAGAACCGTTGGTTGAAATGGGGATAAAATCATCAGTTTCCTTATTATACAGATTGAGTCCTTTCATGCTGCCTACCCAGATTCTTTTTTGGTTATCGCACAACAAGTGTTTGATGCAATTGTCCGATATAGTATACTGGTTCGCCGGATCATGAAAGTATTGAGTAAATGTATTTGAGGATACATCGTAGCGATTCAGTCCACTGTGAGTCCCTATCCATAGAACTCCGGGCGATTCTTCAATAATGGTGGTAACATCACTGCTGGATAGGGAGTGCGGCTGACCGTCGGCGCGAAAAACTTCGAACTCGGTACCATCAAACCGGTTCAGCCCATCCCGCGTGCAAAACCACATAACTCCGTTACTGTCTTCCAAACTACGTATAACGGTGTTTTGTGAGAGTCCGTTGCTTACGTTATAGTTCTGAAACAATATGTTGTTGTCTTGCGCTCTGCAAATGGAAATAAACAGAAGAAAAATGATGAATGCAATGTTTTTCATGTCCTGATAGATATTTTTAGTAGAAGCAAATATAATTTGTTTGCAAGTAACTCGCAAACAAAATCGAGGCTGAAAACGAAAAACGTAACCTGTGTGATAGTAATGTAACCGGAGTAGGAATAAAGATACATGTATGGAAAAGATTGAAACATGATTTCTAATGGATTAAAATAAGGAGTGCTATTTTTGTAACATGAAAAACAAAGTGAAATGAATTATGAAAAACTCTTTTTTAATAGTTACTGCTACATTGCTTGTATCCGTGTTCTTTTCTTGTACAAAAGAAAGAGTGACAGCAGGTTCGGTTAATGAGGTTTATGAATTTCAGTCGGTAGATTCCACTTGGAAACTTTTGACTTTGCGTGAAAAGATAGGGCAGACAATGTTAATGTTACCTGATCGCAAGAAAGAATTGGATTTGGGAGACGGCTCATTGGACGTGTACTTCAAACGTTACCCGGTTACAGGTTATTTTATGGGGTGGAAGTTGTTTACAGGAGTTCCGGAGGAAGAGCGGGTTGATTTTGTGCGTAGTTCTGTCGAGGAATATCAAAAAGCATCAGAGCTTCCTTTATTGTTTCAACAGGATTATGAATCGGGAGTAGGACTTCAAGGGATGACTCCTTTTCCGAAAGAGATGGCACTGGGAGCCGCAAATTCTCCGGAATTAGCTTATAAATATGGTAAAAGTGTAGCATTAGAATGTCGTTCGTTGGGTATAAACTGGGTGTTACATCCTGTTGCAGATTTAAATATGAATCCATTGAATCCTATTGTAAATACACGTTCAGTTTCGGATAATCCGGAAAAAGCGGTTTGTTTGTTGTCCGAACAGATAAAGGGGTTGCAAGATAACTCTGTTGCCGCTACAATCAAACATTTTCCGGGAGATGGGGTTGATTATCGTGATCAGCATTTGATGACAACTGTCAATTCCTTGTCTGAAGAAATGTGGAAGCAATATCATGGAAAAGTGTTTGCCGAGTTGATTAAAAAAGGAGTTGCATGTATCATGCCCGGACATATAACTTTACCTTTCTATCAGAAAGAAAGGATAAATGGTTATCTGCCTCCGGCAACTTTATCCCATGAGCTATTAACTGGGTTATTGAAAAAAGAAATGCATTTTAACGGGGTTGTGGTATCGGACGCGATGACAATGGCAGGTTTCCGGGGCTGGTATAAAAATGATTTGGAAGGGCAAGTTGCCAGCTTTTTAGCCGGGGTAGATATATTGTTGTGGCCTTCTTACGAATACATGGATACGGTAGAAGTACGGATTCAACGTGGTGAAATTCCAATGGAACGGTTGGACGATGCTGTTCGCCGTGTTTGGGCAATGAAAGAACGTTTTGGGTTATTAAATAAAAACAGGGAGTTGATACGTCCTGTCTCAGCAGAAGAAAAAGCTGAAATACGGGAAGCTGCCAAAGAGATAACAGAGCGTTCCATAACTTTAGTACGGGATGAAGATCATAAGTTACCACTTTCTTTGGAAAAAGATAAAAAGCTGTTATTGGTGGCTGTAACTCCCGTAGCTCATAAAGGTAACGACCGTGACTTTAAGCGATTACAGAATTTGCGGGATGAGTTTGTGAAGAATGGTTTTGAGGTTGATTTCCGCCGTAATATACTTTATGAAGATCAAGGTTGGCAGGATAATGCGACTGAAGTGTATGATAAAGTAATCTTTCTGGTAGCACGGAATACTCATACTCCATTTGGCCCGCTCCAATTATGGGACGATGAGGCTCAGTCCGTATGGGCTGCCAATTCTATGGACAAAAGTAAAGTGATTGTTATTTCATTAGGTAGTCCTTACATTGGAAATGAATATTTTGAACGTGTCAAGACTTATATAAATACTTATTCGAATGATGCTTCCACTCATTCTGCTTTATTACGGATATTGTTGGGACAGCTTCCGTTCAAAGGTAAGTCACCGGTCAACTTGGAGCATAAACTGTTTACATTTTAATCATTATACTTATGAAGAAATTTTTATTTAGTGGAATTATAGCTTGTCTTATCGGGTTTTGTTTGAGTTGTACTACAACAGAAGACTCTGCAGGGTTACAGATGCGTGCAGGACTTCCTAATTTTAATTATAAGATACAAAAGAATGAACCCGTATCTGTCGTTTTTTTGGGTGGAAGTATAACAAATCATCAAGGATATAGAGTGCAAATTACTGATTGGCTCAAGCAACAATATAGTAATGTACAGTTTACGTCAATAAATTCCGGAATTGGTGGGACCGGATCCGATTTGGGTGTGTTCCGTACAGAACGGGACGTGTTGCAGTATCATCCGGATTTGGTATTTGTCGAATTTGCTGTGAATGATGCCAAAACTGACTCCTTGGTGATCGCTCATTCCATGGAAGGAATTGTACGTAAGATCTGGCATCATAATCCGCATACGGATATATGTTTTCTCTATACGCTAAATGAACCAATGTTGGATGACTTGAAAGCAGGAAAGAATTACCGTTCTGTGCGGTATATGGAGACAGTAGCAGACTATTATGATATTCCGTCTGTTAATTTTGCCGATGATGTTCTGGAATTGTTGAATGAGGATAAGTTGGTTTTTAAAGGAGATTCAAAAAAGGAGTATAGTGGTAAGATTGTGTTTACGAATGATGGGACACATCCTACTTATGATGGCGGACATCCTATATATACAAAGACACTGAGCCGTTCCCTGTTACAAATGAACAAGGCGCAGGAAAAGGCACATGCATTGAAAGCTCCGTTGTATCCGGGTAATTATGAGAAAGCTAAAATGATTCCCGTAACAGAGTTTGAACATTCCGAAGGTTGGAAACTACTCTCGAAAGATGATAAAGCCTTTTCAAATTTTCAGGGAGACCAAAAAGCATTGCCGGTTGTTCTGGAATCCTCGGATTCGGAAGATTTTGTGAAAGTGCATTTTAAGGGAATTCGAGTTGGGGTGTTTGACTTAATCGGACCTTCATCCGGAGGAATGACAGTAGAGATAGATCAGAATGATCCTTCCTATATCCGTAGGTTTGATAAATATTGCGGAGATCGTAATCGTACTAATTATTGTCTGTTTGAGTCCTTGAATGAAGAAGAACATACAATTATTATTCGTCCGGACAATAGACGTTTTGAGAAGGCGGAAATCTACAAGATGAATCCGAAGCGAATAAAGGAAACTGAATATTTCAATGAGTTTAATACCTATCTCGGCTATATTCTTTTAGTGGGTGATATTATACAAAATTAATGGTGCAAGACTGATGGTATAAGGCTGTTATTGTAGTCAAACTATAAATTAGATTACAATAATAGCCTTGTTCTTCAAATGGCATATATTTGTGGTCGGAATATACCGCTTATCAACTCTTTTTGAACCATTTGTAAACCCATTTGCCCACTTTCTCATAGTGTCGGGTTTCAGTATCGGTGTATAGCTTGGAGAAGAAAGAACTGTCCAGTGGTTCACCCGATTGATTGGGATATAACACAATCAGGCTATTATTAGAGAAATATTTTCCTAATTGTCTCGGCAATTTCTCAAACGAGTTGTCATAAGAAATCGTTCCGGGACGGGCGCTGATAATGACTAACAGATGGTCGTAGCTTACTTGCCCTGTCAGTACCAGTAAATCGTTCCAGTCCTCTAAAAGAGAGAAATCCGTCAGTACCTGTTTATGTCTTTTCTTTATCCACGTTTGCAGGCGGACGATTGTCTGTTCGTTTGCAAAGAAATGCACACGACATCCGAGCGTGCTTCCCATTCGGCAGAAATGCTCCAACCAACGTGGAAAGCCGGATTCATATTCCGCTTTCGGAGGGACGGCAATAACGATTCGCTTTATCGTATTGACCGGTATCAGGAATTTGGAGATAATAATCTCGCAATTTAATCCTTTCAGCAGGTTTCCGGCAAGCATTCCGAAATATGAATCAGTGATATTCGCTTTGCGGTGCAGCCCGGTGATGATACTCGTTACTTCATTCTCTTTCACAGAGTGGATGATGCCGGAAGCAATATTCAAGTCATAGCGGGTCAGCTGTTTCAGCGAAACATTGGCTGCTGTTGTTGTCATGGCCGCTTTTTCCAAGTAGCGTTTACTTCGCATTCTCAGGTTATCGGAAGTGCTGTCGTCGTTGATAACGTGCAGTGCCAGAAGATTGTCCTTTAGTTTCGTATCACGTATCACTAAAGAAAGGTTCATCATGTCTTCAATGGTGTCTGGATTGGCAAGAGATACCAAAATCTTTTCAGTTTCCGTCGAAGACTCTTTTCCCGGTTCCGAATCATCCATGGCCAGCTTCTTGGCCGCCCGTTCGGTTATCAGGGAACTGACTACGCAAGTAACGAGGATCAGCAGAACCGTCCCATTCAGTACATCATCATTCAACAGACGTTCGCCGCTGGGCAGGATAATATTATATCCGACCAATACCGCCGCCAATGTAGCTGCCGCCTGTGCATTACTCAATCCGTACATCATGTTTCGTTCGAGAACGGACATCCTGTATATCTTTTGCGTGAGCCAGCAGGCAATCCACTTGCCCGTCAGTGCCATTACAATCATTACGGCGGCCACCTTCAGGGCATCTCCGTGTCCGAAGATAACACGCAGGTTGATCAACATTCCCACTCCGATAAGAAAGTAAGGAATGAAAAGCGCATTCCCGACGAACTCCAGATGATTCATCAACGGAGAAACGTGTGGAATGAGTCGGTTCAGTACCAATCCTGCGAGGAAAGCCCCCAAAATTCCTTCCATTCCTACGAACTCCATGAGTCCTGCTCCAAGAAAGACCATGGCAAGGACGAAAATGAACTGCATCACATGGTCATTGTAGCGGTGAAAGAACCAGCGGCCGATACGCGGGAAGAAATAGATAATTAGTCCACCCAGGAAAATCACTTTTACTACCAGCCATAACCAGAAGAAACCACCGGTCTCTCCTTTGAACAAACCGCCTATGACAGCCAACACCAATAATGTGAGTGTGTCCGTCACTGCCGTTCCTCCTACCGCAATGCTTACGCTACGATGACGTGACACCCCGAAACGGGTGACAATGGGGTAAGCCACCAGGGTATGTGAGGCATACATACTGGCTAGCAGTACGGATGTAATTATACCATATTTCAGATAAGACACATTGGCAACGAATCCGATTCCGATAGGTACAATAAAAGCGAGCAGCCCCAGGACTAACGCCTTGTTCCGTGTCTCTTTGAAATCTCCCATGTTCATTTCCAGACCGGCCAGGAACATGATATAATACAGTCCCACTTTTCCGAATAATTCGAAACTGCTGTCGCGTGCCAGAATGTTGAATCCATGTTCACCCACAGCCAGTCCCGCCAGAATCATACCGATGATATGCGGGATGCGCAACTTGTTCAATAAAATAGGGGCAAACAGTATAATGAGAAGTACAAGGAGAAATATCCATGTAGGGTCGGTAATAGGGAATGTTAAATCAAGGCCAATCCAATCCATAATTTGATGATTTCGTGATATCTGTTGCGCAAAATAACTTAAAAAAATACTATAAAGAAAACGTTTGCCGGTAAAATATTGTTTTACGGGCAATCTTATTTCTTTTCAGTTCTGGAAATCTTTTTACTTCTCCTGTGACATTGGGCAACAATGTGTGGGTTGGAGGAAACTCCAACATTCTGCCCGGCGTCACAATCGGTACTGGAATATCAATGCCAATATCTTCGTGAGCGATTATGACACGATGAAGGTGATCTTTACAAACAAGCTTTTCGGGGAAGAAGCCGGACAAGTGCCGGAAAACGCCGAATGCTGGAAAATGTTGAATGCGGGGTTAGGGGATGTATGTAAGCATTGTCCGTCAACCATGTTGTATGGAACAATAGCGGTGAAAGAAAATGCATACAATAGATGTTAGTGATGATTTTACTCTCATACTCTCATAGATAGCTTCAATCCCTTTATACATCGTTGTTTGCGGCTATGAGAGTTAAGTTGGAGTAACCTGAGGGTAATTTTTACCCTCAGGTTACTAATTCCCACTATTTAATATGTAACATGTTTATTATTAGTATAATAACCGTTTCCTGGTACATAAATCGGTTGCATCACTCCACCCTCATTTTTCAGTTTTCCTTCGTCACGTAGCCGCCGGATATGTCGCATTGCCGTGCTTCTTGTCATTCTGCAGAGGTCTTGGAAGTCACATCTCCGCATGAATGGGTGTGTTTGGAAGTATTTCGTCAGTTTCCGGTCTATTTCTTCGTTCGTCAGTTGGGAGAAGTCGAGCCCGCCTTTGAGACTTTTTACTTTCAGTATCCCAAATTCATTTTTCAATGTCTGATCGGCACGAAACTGGATCGCTTTCAATTTTACTTTGGTAGCCTTTCGTTTGGTATCTATCGTTACGGGTTCCGTACTGGTCAGGCAAGGGCGAAAATAACCGATACCGTCCAGATGTACTTGCCGTCCGTTTGCCAATTCCTGTCCCATGATATGCGAAAGGGCGTCGAGTACAGCTGTGACGTCCGTTTCTGTCAGCGAACAACGTTCTTGAATGCGTCGGCTCAATACGTCGGTTCCTATCGAACCGTTATATTTTAGACGTGGGTGCAGTGTCTTTTCTCCTTGTTCTTTGTCCGAAGGCTTCGGGTTTTCATACCAGTCAAATAATATTGCCATAGTTTCATGTTTTGTTTTAAAGTAACCGTTCTTGTTATGTATTCTCTTAGGTAGTTATACGTTAATGCTTAGAGTTTGTTTTGTTAAGCCTTAATGCTTCTCAGGGGCTCACTGCTGTGAATAAGATTGCTTACACTTGTTAACGTTTTTGTTTACAACTGATAGCTTATTTGTTCACACTAGTGAGCTTCTGGTAACTATTAAGCAAAGATACATCAAATCTGAGTGTAATACAAATAAAATGCGGATATTAATCAGGAGAAATGCCTGCTTTCCGGAAGCTTATAGCGTATCTTTACAAGAATTAAAACAATAAATTCCGATTGTAGAAAATAGACAAAAATAGAATGAATATTACTTTTATCAGGCAAGATAGCGGGAGTGGAAAAGAAACTCTCAGTGTTTGTGAGGCAGGCACATTGTTCGACAAAATGAAAACGGAAACAAAATCGGGACACATTATGACTTTGCGCGAACTTATTGAGTCCGTTGGAACAGTTATTTCATTGTTATCCTAGTCCGTTGGATGAGGAAGCGGAAGAAGGGAAGTGGATGACTTCCATGCAGATATTGAACTATTTGCAGACAAAGACACGTGACAGGTTAGCTATCAATAAGGTGGCACAATTCGGATGCACGCTTCAAAAGCTGAGTATTCCTTCCCGAAAGTCTTATCGGGGGACACTTTATCATTTGGTAAGGATAGAGTGAGTGTCCTATTTGTTCAATTCGGTTTTCTGCACATTTTAGGGGGCGGTATCAAAGAGGAATTGTTTTTTATTTTGAGTCAGGTATTTTATAGGGATTAATAGTATTTTTCAATCCCGCCGAATCCTGTTATTCTTTTATTTTCTCTCGTTTTATTGATAAAGTTGTTTAATCGCTTTTCAAATTCTTCAGGCCGTTTCCTTGCTGCTTCAATGTAGGCAATTCGGATGCGTTTATATGTGTCGGAAAAAAGTTGATAATTGTTCCATACAGTTTTATCTTCTTTCAATCTGGCAATTATATCCTTTTTCGCCACTCTTCTATCTTTAAAATATTTTATTTCTATTGACATGGTAGCAGGTCATTCTTAGAGTTATTATCCGTCCCTCTGCTTTGGAAATAAGCAATAGATCTTTTTGAGTATTGAGGTAACTTCCGGAGTGAAATGATAGCCACATAGTCCTTATCAGCTTTGTGTTCCATAATTATACCTGTATTTGTTGTTCAATAGCGCAAATATAGGCAATTGCGTATGATTCCCATTGCACGGTTCCGACATTTATTTTTTATTAAGAAGGAAATTATATCTTTGTATCCACCCGTTCATACTTGTTATGTTTCCCAGGAACTTCCTACTTATTTCATACGATTCTCCTCTCTAAATTGTTTGGGAGTCATTCCTTTCATTTGTTTGAATGTTGAACTAAAATATCGGGGATAAGTAAAACCCACTTCACTGCTTATTTCATTTATGTTTAAATTTGTATTGGTAAGCAGTGAGATCGCTTTTTCGATACGTAATCTGTTTATATAGTCATTGACTCCCAAACCTGTTATAATTTTTATCTTGTTGTATAAAGAAGAACGGCTAATTGTCATGAGATCTGCCAATTGCTGGACGGAGAATTCCTCGTCAGATAGGTTTTCATGTATAATTATATTTATTTTTGTCATGAAATCCTCATCTGCTTTACTGTTTGTTAAAGTCTGGAGAGAAGTCGACTGGTTGATAGATATGTATTGATTGTGTATTTTCTCTCTATTTTTTAAAATATTTCCGATGACGATCTTTAGAGAGTCTAGATCAAATGGTTTGGGGATGTAAGCATCAGCTCCGGATTTATATCCGGTTGTTATCCCTGTCTGGTCATAACGTGCTGTTAACAGTATTACAGGGATATGGCTTATCTGGATGTTGTTTTTTATCTGACGGCATAATTCAAAACCATCCATTTGCGGCATCATCACGTCACTAATAATAATAGAAGGCTGTTTCTTCTGACAGATTTCTAAGGCAGAGACTGCATTGTCTGCCGCATAAACTTTCTTAAAGAACTCAGTTAAAGAACTTATGAGATATTCCCTTAACTCCTTTTCGTCCTCTACAATAAGCACAGTCTTTCCGGTACAATCGAAATGTGTATCTTGGATGCTGGAAGGGAGAGGAGAGCCTTTTTGCTGTAAATGGGCGGATTCTTCTTTTTTATTTGTATTGAGCAATGGCAGCTCCAAATAGAATGTAGCTCCTTTGTTTGTATTATTATAGGCCCTTATAAGCCCCCCGTGCATTTCCATTATTGTTTTGGCATAATATAATCCGAATCCACTTCCTCTCTCTTTGTGATTACCTTTGTGGAATTTAGTGAAGAGATTTGCCATATCCGAATCTTCTATACCGCTTCCTTCGTCTATAACAGATATTCTGACTGTGTTTTCAAGACGTTGCGTGCTTACTGTTATATTGCTGTTTGCCTTACTGAATTTTAGTGCATTCATCAGTAAGTTTGATAGTACTGTTTGACACTTTTGTTTGTCAAACCATACCTCCTCTATGTTGGGATCTATTTGTAATTGTATGCATATCTCTTTTTCTTTTGCCTCATTCATATAGTCTTTGATAACCTCGGTTACCCATTCGTTCAATTGAGTTTTTTGTATTTTCAATTTATTATAGTCTGCCTCCAAACTGCTCCAGTCCAACACCATATCTACTATTTCCCTCATATGTTGTGCTTGGTTGAATAGTAGTTGTAATTGTGGTATCAGATGCTGAGGTAATCCTTGCATCTCACTTTTGTCCATGAGACGTTTTAGTGGGGCATAAATCAATGTTAAGGGAGTACGTAATTCGTGATTTATGTGAATGAGGAAATCTATCCTCTTTTCATTCAGATATTGTCTGTATTCTTTTAGTCTCTTTTGTATTCTTGCTTCCTTTTTTATATTAAAAATGAATATTCCTGCAATACCCCCTCCTATAAGGCTAATACAACATAATATTATAAACCAGTCTGTTTTATACCATGGTGGGGTAATATGGACATTTGTGAGAAGGATAGGAGTGGTATAATTTCCGTCTTTTGTCATACATGCTACTTCGATGCGGTATTTACCGGTAGATAGGTTGGAAAGATCCAATATCGGATTATATGATTCGATTATCTTATCAACATTTCCTTTTATGATATATCGGAATGGAACTCGCTGGAAAATATCTTTATTTTTAATATATACCCGTAGGGCGAGTGCATTATGTTCCCATGGAACTTTTATATTTTGGGTGTCTATACCGGATGTATACGGTTGCCCGTTAAGTTCTATGCTGTAAAGTGCTATTTCCGGATCTGGTTCATTAGGCTCTGGGATGTCTGTGTTTATTCGGACCAGTCCTTCTATGCCACCAAAGTAAAGATATCGGCTGTTTTTTTCAGCCCGTTGTTGATAAGTAAATATTATTTCATTGGGATAAAATCCGTCGCTTCTGTTCCATTGAATAAATCTGTTTTCTTTTATGCAGTAAGAAAATAGTTGGTTTTGTGCACAGATCCATATCCTTTCTGAAGAAGGCTCATAACGGAGGGCGGTAATATCATTGAATAACTGTGACCTGATTTTAAAATATCTTTTCTCTTTTATATCTTTTCAGATAGAATATATACTGTGATTATTTCTGAATATTTGCTTCTTCCAGTCCGTAGCCTTTCTTCTTGTTTTCCACTTTCAGCATCAAGGCAACAATCAGGGCAAGTACACCGAACATAGCAAAAATAGCCATCGGCAAAGTATAATCATAAGTCTGTGCACCATCTACAACCGGACCTTTGCAATAAGAATTCAACACCCATCCGATCAGCAAAGGCACGCCCATCAATCCCCAGTTCTGTACCCAAAAGATCAACGCATAAGCCGTTCCCAACTGTTTCTCCGGAATAATCTTCGGAACCGAAGGCCACATTGCCGAAGGAACCAATGAGAAAGCAAATCCCAGAATAATCATGATCACCGTTGCAAACCACCATATATTCAGAATAGGAAGAGCGAACATCGTGTGTACGAAAATCAGCATCACCGACCCGATCACCATCAGCGTGGCTCCCTTACCGATACGGTCATATAATGAACCGAACAACGGTGTCAGGATGATCGCGCCAATCGGCAGCAATCCGGGAATCGTTCCCGCAAGTTTCGGATCAACATTGTACTTCTGTACCATCAAATCGGCCGCATACTTGATGAAGGGGAATACAGCCGAATAGAACAATACGCACAGTAATGCGATCAGCCAGAACCCTTTGTTGGTAATGATATAGACAATGTCTTTCATGCGGAAAGGTTCTTCCGGTTCCAGTCCTTCCGCATCCAGTGAAGCATCCAGTTTCTTATCGTAGAAAGTATAGATGAAGAAT
>OGOV01000789.1_pt1 | contig 31241 bp, 27 predicted proteins | sample 1552711 | NCBI WGS metagenome assembly OGOV01 (sample SAMEA2580216, study PRJEB22360) | human gut metagenome | biome: human gut; feature: human-associated habitat; material: faeces | place: Denmark | collected 2008/2010 | reverse complement strand
GAAAAACAGCTCAAAAACTCGCGCAGTACGGTCTCAAAGCCGCACGTCGCGCTCCTCAGTTCAGCAAGCGATAATCAAACTTCTGCAAGAGATAAAATCCACTGCTTTTCAGTGCGTCTCAGGACGCTGTTTTGCAGGATTTATCGAAGATTTAGAAGTTGTGAGAGTTCCTGTGAAGTGCTGCGCTTGACTGCATAAGTAGCGCACAAGTAGCACACATGGAGCAAATATCGCAAGTGAAAACAAAGACCTGATTGGCAGGAGATGTATCCGCAAGGAGTACATCTCCTGCTTTTTTGTTATCAGCGTTATCATTGTATTCTCTTATATTTTGTTGATCGCCTCCACAAGGGTTTCAATGTCCAGGTGGGTGTAAACACGTTCGGTGAGCGTCATTGCACCGGAGTGTCCGACGATCTTCTTGATCATGGTCTGATCTACATGTGCTTCTGTCAGCATGGAGATACAGGTGTGTCTTGTATCATGGGGCTTGTGGTCGAAGCCAATCTGCTCCATGAGGGGTGTAAAATAGCTGTCGTAATAATTTCTGTAATCAAAGTGCTTCTGATCGGGGGTGTGGAGAAGGTATTCGCATCGGGAACCTTCAAACCATACCTTGTAGAATGGGAGCACTTTGTCTGCTATGGGAACTTTTCGCAGACCGTTCTCTGTCTTGCTGGCGATCACATCGAAGTATTGCTCGTCCAGGTGGACATCATCCTTCTTGAGATCGAGAAATTCGGAGATTCTGCATCCGTTATAGATCAGCATCAATACGATCTGATAATAAGGATCTTCTGCAAGCTCCCAGAGCCGCTTGACCTCTGCTTTTGTGAATTTATTCCGGCTGCGTTTGTCGGGGTTCTTGTCTTTGAACTTGGCGATGTCCACAAACACAGAATAATTCTTGTTACAGATATCATTTTTCATGACGTAATCATACAGCTGGCTGAACAAGCTTTTCAGTTTCTTCAGGGTAGGATAATTCTTGTCGCAGGTATCCACTACAAACTGGAGGTCTGCCAGCTTCATTTCCTTGAACACCTTATTGTAGACTGTTCCGCATACCTTGTAGGATGCTTCGTAGCCTTTAACATTGGAATCGGAGATCGTCGGGAAATTTTCCTTCGACCAGCGTTCATAGACCTCCTGAAAGGTTATCTTGGATGCCTTGATGTCGAAGGGATTATTGTTGTATTCCGCAAGCATCTGGATTCCTTCGGCTTTTGTTGCCGCATATCCGATGGTCGCAAGCTTCTGGATATTCTTCCCCTTGGCTTCATCCCACTCCCAGCCAATCGTTTTCTGTACAATCCATGGTTTTCTTCGTTTTCCAGACATTTTTTTGACGCTGCCAAATCCGTTGGGTAATCTCAAATAGTATCAAACTTCCTTTCTCCCAGTGACTTCAAATTAAATTGACAGGGTATGTACTGTCACCGTTATTCCTGGCTGCCGGATTCTTCGGCGGCCTTTTTCATTTCTTCCAGCATCTGGCGGTCGAGCTTGTTGCGGCGCTGGATACGTTCCATCGTCGTGAGAACCTCTACTTCCCTGTCGGCCAGTTTAGCATCTGCGTAGTAGGCCAGTTCCTTTTCAATCCAGAGATCAAACGCTGCCTGATCTGTCCAGTAGGTCTCCAGTTTCTCTCGTTCATCCCGGAAATCTTCCAGAATCAGACACAGAGAGGAGTTCATATCCGCAGAGCGATTATTTCCATTGAACCGGAGAGAGCAAGTCCAATCCTCGCTCTGTGGAGGACGCTGCACGTCGATCTCGAAGCGCAGACCAGCTTTCTTATTCAGCTGGTACAGGACTGCGATCACATCGGAAAGGCTGTCCAGTTGAATTTCCGGCTTTCTGTAGCCAATCAGGTCTGCAGGGGATACGTCCAGCACTTTGGCGATGGCGTTTATCATCGCTATGGAAGGTTCAATTTCTCCGCTTTCGTACTTTTGGATTGTACGCATGGTTTTGTCAAGCCGTTTGGCAAGTTCAGTCTGGCTCAAGTTAGCTGCCCTGCGGGCCGCTTTGATTCTCTCGCCGATTTCAACTGGGTTGCTGCTCATTATCATCACCTCGCCTGCATTGTATCACGATGCCGTGCGAATTGCAAGAGCGTAATGCGAATTTATTTTTCGCATTTAGTGTTGACAAGGTGCAGTGGCATGTGTATAATACAAGTACGAACTAATAATTCGTAATTCAGCCAACAAGGAGGTAACACACATGGAGAAAAAGGTATACGTTGAACTGCCGCCCTTCACCGGACGGAATGTTCCCATCACCGAAATCGCCGCAGCGATGCACAAGGACGCTCAGTATGTACGAGTTGGCCTGCAGAAAGGCATTCTGAAATTCGGAGTTGCCATTAAGCTGGACAATTCCAACGAGTACAACTACTACTGCCCCGACCGGAAGGTGTGGGAGGAAATCGGATACTTCCAGCCGGGCGCAGCGTAAAAAAGAAAAGAGTTCTCATCCTGGCAGATGAGAACTCTTGAGGACAGTCCCAACGGCAGCTGCCGTGCGAACTATCAGTTAGCAAGGATATTATAACACGACAGCTGCCAATTTCAACAACAAAATTCAGGAGGTTATTTGAAATTGACAGCTTTACCAGACAGTTTAACAAAAGAAGGTCTGTTCTGCTGTTGGCGCTATGAGGAAAGGAACGGACGGCGCACCAAGGTTCCGTATCAGCCGGATACCGGACAGGGAGCTAAAAGCAACGATCCCCGCAGCTTCGTATCCTACGAAACAGCAATGCAGGCCAGCGGCTATGACGGTATCGGCATCGGAATTTTCAATGGTATCTGCGCCATTGATCTGGATGGATGCGTAACAGACAGCGGATATTATTCCGAGACTGCCGCCGAGATCGTCCATCTGATGCACAGCTACACAGAGTTCAGTCCCAGTGGAAACGGATTGCACATTCTTTTCCATGCAGATGGCTTCCAATATGATACCAGGCGCTTCTATATTATGAACCATCAAGCCGATATTGAGGTATATGTAGCAGGCGCAACCAGCAAATATGTTACAATCACCGGAAATGTCTGCGAATCCTACGAGTACGGAGATCGTTCTAAAGAGCTGCAAGTTCTGTTGGAACGATATATGCGCAGACCGGAAACTGATACAGGAAATGCAATAAATGCAGCAAATTCCCCAGCAGACTCCGGTGACCTGATCAGAATGGCACTGACCAGCAGGAACGGCGCAGCGTTCAAATCCCTTTGGGAAGGCTCCACGATGGGTTATAGCTCCCAATCGGAAGCAGACATGGCCCTATGCAGTCACCTTGCTTTCTGGACAGAAAAAGACCCGGCGCAGATAGACCGTTTGTTCCGTCAGTCTGGACTGATGCGTGACAAATGGGACAGGCCGCAGGCAGGAACCACCTATGGTGCAATTACCATTCAGAAGGCCATTGATAACTGCAAGGAGGTCTACACGCCGAAGCAGGAGCACACACCGCAGTTTCCACCATTGATTCCACTGACACCGCAGTGGAGCGATCTTCCGCCCTTTCCTGTGGATGCGCTGCCGGATGTTATCCGAAGATACGTCAGCGAAGTTGCCGAGCACAGCCAGACAGCGCCGGATATGGCAGCTGTGATCAGCCTTGGTGTCCTGGCAATCTGCTTGCAGGGAAAATACAAGGTAGAAGGAACACCGGGCTATTACGAGCCCCTGAGCCTTTACACGGTGGTAATTGCCGCCCCAGGCGAGCGAAAATCCAGCGTTATGCGGGATATGACAAAGTATCTATACGAATACGAACAGGAATACAATCAGGCCAGATGTTCCGAGATTCGTGAGAATCGGCAGCAGCGTGAATCTCTGGAACGGCAGATCGCCGGTATTCAAAAGAAGCTGGAACGGGCGGAAAACCGGGAACTCGAACTGGAATTGCGGCATCTGCAAGGACGATTGGAGGACACGCCGGAACTGAAGCCTGTCCGCTTCTTTGCGGACGATTGTTCCAGTGAGGCGCTGACCAGCCTGATGGCCGCCAACGGCGGCGTATTCTCCGTAATCTCAACCGAAGGCGGTATCTTCGATATTATGGCAGGAAGATATTCCAACAAAGCCAATATTGACATTTGGCTTAAAGGTCACTGCGGAGATGCAATCTATGTGGATAGAATGACCCGTGCCCCGGAGTGTATCCTGCATCCGGCTCTTTCAGCAATCCTCTCCATCCAGCCCAGCGTACTGGACGAGATCATGTCCAATACCACCATGACAGGTCGTGGTCTGATCGCCCGCTTCCTCTATTCCTCTCCGCCATCCCGTATCGGTGGACGCACATTCCGTACTCCGTCCGTCTCACCGGAGGTCAGCGCAGCATATCGCAATCTCATTTTCCACCTGATGGCGTTGCCGATCACGGAGGAACCGCAGACATTGCATCTCTCTGAAAAGGCCTTCGATCTGATGGCGGACTACTTTCAGGAGCACGAAAAGTTTCTGGCCGGAGAGGGACAGGCCGTCTCCGACTGGGCGAGCAAGTATATCGGTGCAGTGCTCCGAATCGCCGGATTGCTTCATGGTGCGGATATGGATGACGGAGACAGAGAAATATCCGTTTCCACCATAAACCAGGCAATCCAGATCGGCAAATACTTTCTGGCCCATTCCACCTATGCGTACTCTATGATGGGAACCGATCTCAGCATCCAGAAAGCCAAATTCGTGATGGCAAAACTGAAAAAGAAGAATATCTCTACAATCAAACGCTCCGACCTGTTCCAGATGTGCCGTGGCAAGTTCTTCAAGAAAACAGAAGAAATCTTTCCAACGCTGGAATTGCTTGAAGGACACGGCTATCTCCGCTTAGAAGAACCAGAGCGACAGTCAGTCGGCAGACCGGCTGATGTGAGGATCTTCGTTAATCCCGCTGCAGCGTAAGCAGGAATATACTGCATTTATTGCATTTCCTGCGTAACACCCGCATCTCCCGTCCCCATCGAGAAATCCGCAGATTTTGAGATGGATGGCAGAGAGGATTTTCATAATTCTCTCTGCCGGTGGGCGGCAGCGGTGGAGCAGATAAGGCTGCGGAATAGTTGCAGACCACGCCGGATTTCAGGGATATGGCAGCATTCCACATCCCTGGCAAGACGGCATAGGCTTCCGCAGAAGCCGCATACCCCCTCGGAGAGCGCAATGCGCTTTTGATGCGTAGTGTCAAAAGTGCTTTTGCGTTACTTTTGACAAAAGTAACAAAACCCGCTGCTGAGCGGAGAAAGGAATTTTGATTGAAATCATCGTAATTTCGGAGGTGATACCTATAAAACGAACCATCAGCGCAATGTCCGGCAAAGGTGTAATTGCTCATAACCGTCGCACCTACACAGCAGAGAATGTTGACCCGGAAAGATCGCACCTGAACATCGAATACTGCTACACTCCCATTGAGCAGGCATATCACGAACTGTTCGATGAAGCCCTGACTGCTTTCAACGCCAAACAGAAACGGAAAGACCGCTGTATCGAAAACTACTACGAGAAAATCCGTGATGGCAAGCAGGAAAAACCATTTTACGAAGTGATCTTCCAAATCGGAAATGTGGAGGATATGTCCTCCACCGGCAAAAACGGCGAGCTGGCCCGAACCATCCTGGATAAATTCATGCGTAGCTTTCAGGAACGGAATCCGAACCTCCATGTGTTTTCCGCACATCTGCACATGGATGAAGCAACACCCCACCTGCACATCGACTTCATTCCCTTTACCACCGGGAGTAAGCGTGGACTGTCAACCCGTGTGTCTTTGAAACAGGCACTTGCCGATCAGGGTGTTACCGGAGAGGGACGCTCCATGACCGAACGGGCCGTATGGGTACAGAAGCAGAAGGAGACCCTTGCGGAGATCATGCTGGAGTATGGTATCGAATGGGAGCAAAAGGGCGAACACAGGGAACACCTGAGTGTCCTGGAATATAAGAGGGAGCAGCGTACACAGGAACTTGCAGAATTGGAGCAAACCATCCAGCGTGTTCAACAGCAACAGGTTGATATAGAAGCCGTGGAGAAGATTAAAGCAAAGCCGCTGCCGTTTTCTTCCAAAGTTTCGATTGAACGAGAAGATTATGAAAAGCTCACTGCGGCAGCAGAAAAGTATGTGGTACAGGAAAAACAAGAAGGCAAGCTGAAAAAGTTGCTGAAGGAAGCAAAGAAAACCATTGCCGATCTTAAAAACACCATTGTTGACCTGAAAGCACAGCTTGCTGCTGCCAAAGCAGAAATCGCCAAGTATAAGTCCGTCCGTGGCAATCTTCGTACCGGGCAACTGGAGCAGGAGAACAAGGATCTTCGCAGCAAACTGCGCCGGTATGAGGAAATTATCGATAGAAACAGCCTGTGGGCTTACTTCTCCCGTCATAGAGGAAAAACACACATGAGGGATGATGCCAGATAAGGAAAGCAAGTAAATGATCACTGACAAAGACCAGTTTTTACGAAAAAAGCTGGTCTTTTGTCAATTAAAGTGTCCTCGGCTATTGAGAAAATCGAGATTATGTGCTATACTAATGAAAATTCAGCGTTCGCTGAAATCGATTCACTAAGAACCGATTTCAAAGAAGTGGTTTCATACACAGCAGACGAGGTGCGAAGGATGGCAGTAAGCTATAAAAAATTATGGAAGCTATTGATTGACAGAGACATGAAGAAGAAAGATTTATGCGCTGCCGCCGGAATCAGTCATGCATCGATGGCGAAATTAGGAAAGAACGAAAATGTTACCACGGATGTGCTTGTAAAAATCTGCACTGCTCTCCAGTGTGACATCGGTGATATTATGGAGTTAACTCCGGAAATTTCTAAGTAAAGGAGGCGAGTACAATGGCTGAACAAGCGCTCAAAAATGCAATTCCAGTACAAGCTAAACCCATATTGAAATGGGCCGGCGGAAAGACACAAATGTTAGGCGATCTCATTCCCAAAGTACCCGCTTCCTATGGTCGCTATATCGAACCGTTTTTCGGCGGCGGTGCAATGTTTTTTGCGCTTCAACCTGAAAATGCCGTAATTGCTGACAGCAATCCGGAACTTATCAATATGTATCGTCAGGTTGCAGATCATGTTGATGAAGTGATCAACTACTTAAAGAAATACGAAAATACCAGTGAAATGTTCTATGCTGTCCGCAGCCTTGAATGGACTTCTTTACCGAAGGCAGAAGCTGCGGCAAGAACGATTTTTCTGAATAAGACCTGCTTTAATGGCCTGTACAGAGTCAATAAGCAGGGGCAGTTTAATGTTCCCTTTGGAAAATATAAGAATCCCAAAATCTGCGATGAAGATGGTTTGCGAGCTGCATCGGAGGTTTTGAAAAAGGCAGAGATCCTGTGCGGAGACTATCTTCTGGTCTTGGAGCATTACGCACAGCCAGGTGACTTCGTTTTCCTTGACCCGCCATATCTCCCGATCTCTGAATATGCTGATTTCAAGCGTTATACAAAGGAACAGTTTTACGAGGAAGACCATGTAGAGTTGGCGAAGATGATTATGACGCTGCATGAGCGTGGATGCCATGTCATTTTGACAAACTCTAATCATCCGCTGGTACATGAGCTTTATGCGCCGTTCACCATTGATGTTATTCAAACCAAACGGCACATTTCCTGCAATGGTAGCACAAGAAAGGGCGAAGATGTTATTGTAACAATCCCGCCCAAGCAGCGCACATTGATCAAATTGGTGCCGAAGCCGCTGCCGGAACAGGTATCTGCATATCCTCCTACCCGTTTTATGGGTTCTAAGAGCAAGCTGCTTTCTGAGATTTGGTCTGTTGCATCGCAATTCAATGTGAATACCGTGGTCGATTTGTTCTCCGGCTCCGGAATCGTAGGCTATATGTTTAAGGCGCAGGGAAAATCCGTTATCAGCAATGATTACATGGCCATGTCCGCAACATTTACAAAAGCCATGGTGGAGAACAACACCGTCACCTTGCCCTTGGAGGAAGCTAAACAGCTTCTTCTCACACATAAAGAATCAGATCATTTTGTGTCTACTAAGTTCCAGGGTTTGTACTACACTGACGAAGAAAATGACCTGATTGATACATTCCGCACGAATATTGCGGCAATCCGTGACCCTTATAAACACGCTATCGCAATGACGGCTCTCATTCGTGCCTGCACAAAGAAGCGTCCAAGAGGCATTTTCACCTATACTGGCCACAGATATGATGATGGGCGGAAGGATTTGCAAAAATCCCTTGCAGAGCAGTTTCTTGAAGCAGTAGAAGCTGTAAACAGTGCTGTATTTGACAACGGAAAAGTGAATCGTTCCAAGCATGGTGATGCCATGGATTTGCGAGTGGAACAAGCTGATTTGGTATATATTGACCCGCCTTATTACTCGCCGCTTTCTGATAACGAATACGTACGCAGATACCATTTCGTAGAGGGATTGGCCCGTGATTGGAAGGGTGTTGAGATTCAGGAACATACGCAGACCAAGAAGTTCAAATCGTATCCCACACCTTTCTCTACTCGCAAGGGTGCCGCAGATGCGTTTGATAAGCTTTTTAAGAAATTTGCCAACAGTATTTTGATTGTTTCCTATTCCTCCAATAGTCTGCCTACACAGGACGAGATGGTAGCAATCATGGCGAAATATAAGCAGCATGTGGAAGTAATTCCGATAGACTACAAATATTCTTTCGGTAATCAAAATGAAGCAAAAACCCATAGGAACTCTGTTCAGGAGTACTTATTCGTAGGATATTGATTGGAGGTTGCAAAATGAACGAACAGATTGATATTTGGCTGGTAGGCAATACCGGCTTGCGTAACCCCAATCGTATCCAGGATGGTTTCAAGGTATTTGCCGGTTCTCCGTATGTAGGAAACCTTCATGGCAAAGAAAATGAAATCGGTTTTATGAATTACCTGAACGAAAAGAGAATTATTCAGAATGAAGATGGAAAAGACGAATCCGGCAGCCATGCGAGAAAATGGCGCTTGATGTTTGCTAAGAACGGATTTATCTACCCTCAAGTTAAAAAGAAAGATGGAATCCAAGAGGATCTTGGTCTCCTGGATGATATTACTCCCTTCGGCAGATCGTTTTTGAAAGCCGACACCTATCCTGCGGTACAGGAATGTTATTTACGGGCAATGAGTGTAGAGCAGTTTGCTCTGCCTGATGGAATTCACTATTTCTCTCCGTTAAGATGGCTGCTGGCTATCATGCTGGAACTCGAAAAGAGAACCGGAACCTCGGAATTCAGCCGCATTGAATTTGCACTTTGGGGACATACCACCAATCCGAGCTACAATCTTTCCGAGGTTGTTGATAATATCCTTGATCTGAGAAAGCGCAGAGCAGCAGCACCCGCCAAGCGTCCGTTTGACAAGAAAGAGATTGCCGAGCGTGGTAAGAACTACGACAAGAAGGCCGATAACTTCCTGGACTATAGCGATATGAATATGCGCTATCTCCGAATTTCCGGCGTGCTCCAGCGTAAAGGCAGAGGTCTGATTATTGTTCCTACCAAGCACGTATTGGCCGAGCAGCTTGCCAAGAGCACTGCCAGTGCAGCTCCGATTATGGAGCAGTATAAACTTCTCTGTAATGGAGCCCCGCTGCCTACTGACAATATTGAGGTTGCAAAGTCCTTGCTGGACGATCTGATTAAGCAGATGAAGGAACGGCATGTCGCATTTGACATTTCTGATCTGCCGTTGACCACGCCTGCTGAGATCAATATTGCAAGACAGCGGCTCGAAAACATCCTTGCTCAGACGGATGAAATTCAGTATGCCAACGATCAGTGTAATCAGTGGCAAGAAATTGCTGATTATATGTCTCTGCTCATTAAGGGTGGCGGAAAACTGGTTTACGATGAAGATAATGCCATTGAAGTGCCCAAGGATGAGACCCCAGCGTACCTCGAATGGACACTTTGGAGAGCAGCGCTTGCAATCGACCATATGATGAACAAGCCATATGAAGTTCGTGGATTCAAGCTGGATTCTGACTTCATGCCTGTTTCTGCAGCTGGCGGCGGCAAGGGCGATTTGTACTGTGAATTTGATAATTTTACAATACTCACCGAGGTTACAATGTCTACATCTTCCCGTCAGGAAGCAATGGAAGGTGAACCTGTCAGACGCCATGTTTCCGATGCGGTATTGAAGTACAAAAAGCCGGTGTATGGTATGTTTATTGCGGTCAGAATCGATACCAATACGGCCGAAACTTTCCGTCACGGCATTTGGTATGCAAAGGGCGATATGAAGCAGCGCCTGGATATTGTTCCTCTGACGCTGGAGCAGTTCCAGAAATACTTTGTCGCAATGTTTGAAGGTAAACAGGCTAAGCCGGAACATCTGCGTGACCTGATTCTGGAATGCGAAACAAAGCGGGACATCCTTGATGCTCCGGATTGGAAACAGCACATCAACACCGTTGTTGCCGAGCGAGCACAGGAGGTCAGAACCGGCATAAAGCGAGCAGTGGCTACTGCACCGATCGTTCCTCCCGGAGCTATGGTCAGACACGTGGCGTTCGGCGTTGGACAGGTTGTTGGCCTGATGGCATCTTTCCCAGGTTGTCAAGTCAAAACAATGGAACTGCCGTATCTGAGAGGATTGCCGGATGAGGTATCCATGGAATCTGACGGAAAGACACTAAATCACAACCGGTTCGGTAAAGGAGCCGTCTATGCATATATCGTTGTTTTCAACCGGTGGATTATACCCATGTCTTATCCTTCCGCATTCGCAGACAGTTCGTTACTGATTGAATAACTCAAACATAAAACAGGCCATCGTCTGCACATTTCCAGCAGGGGGATGGCCTGTTTTCACGGAGGGCATTATGTTCATTACAAATCTCGAAATAAAACACTTTCGTGGAATTCAGAAAGGCAATATTGTTTTCCCTTTGGATTCACGAGTAATTTGTATGATTGGAGCAGGAGATAGCACAAAATCCACCATTCTGAAAGCTATTGAGTGGGTATTCTGGCCTTCTTGGAATTTGATTGCCTGTGATAACGATTTCTATGGTTGTGATACATCCACACCGATCATAATAAGGGGCACTTTTAAGGAAATACCTCCCAAACTCATTTCTGAAGACAAGTATGGGCTGTATTTGCGCAAACCCCATGTGCTTCTTAATCCGGATATAAATGATGAACCTGAAGACGAAGGCGATTTCTGCCTTACAATTCAGCTTACAATCGATAGCACTCTGGAGCCGAAGTGGGAAGTTGTCTGTAACAGAAAGGAAGCACGTCCAATCTCACATTCTGATCGCAAATTATTATCAGTTTCCAATGTTGGTAATAATTGCGCAAAAGATATGGTATGGGGAAAATACTCCGTTCTTCAAAAATATGCTGACGCAAAAGGGGTACTGCACTATGCTCACACAGCTGCTTTGCGTGAGATAGCCAGTCATGCCGATCTTCGGACTCTTGACGATGTTGGTGAAACCCTGATTTCAGTTGGCCAGCAGTATGGTGTTGATTTTGAAGCACAGATTAGAAATAAAATGTTCATTCAAAATGGTTCGTTCTCGTCTTCTGTTGGACTGTTTGACGGTGATACACCGCTGAATCAAAAAGGTACTGGTAGTCAGAGACTTCTTTCAATGGGCTTGAATATTCAGGCTACGGATGGAAATGCGCTTCTCGTAATCGATGAAGTAGAAAGCGGGTTGGAACCGTATCGTTTGCGCAGTTTACTAAATGAATTCAGAATCACTCACGTATCTTCCGGACAAGTGATTATGACTACACATTCTCCAATTGCTGTTGCAGAATGTACTATTGGTGAATTATTAGTTGTGCAATCAAAGGGTGGCCAAACAGATGTATTTCCGCTCAAAGGGAAAGACCCTGAAACAAACGCTACCATACAGTCTCCGATTCGAAAGAATGCCGAAGCGTTTTTGCGTAAGCGCCTAATTGTGTGTGAAGGAAAAACTGAAATAGGGTTTGTTCGTGCATTAGACACATATCTCGCTAAAACGAAAAACTATCGTATGGCATTCAAAGGTGTTGGTACAGCCGATGGTGGTGGTAGTACAATTTTTACATGCACAGAAGTGCTGCGTTCTTGCGGATATGAAGTTTGTCTGTTGATGGATTCAGATTTACCAGACGAAGATGAACAAAAAACAGATTTGTTATGGGATGGAGTTTCTGTTTTTGACTGGGATGCTCCCAATGCGTTTGAGGAACAGATTTTCTTTGATGTTCCTACTGATATTGCAACTAAAATAATAAATATCGCAGTAGGAGAACACGGAATTGACTCTGTGGCATCTCGCTTAACAACTGGAAACATCCCATTTGAAATCAAGAACGGAGAAATTCAACTTGCTGCAATGAAACCTGAAGATCAAAAGAAAATTGGCGAAGTTGCTAAGAAAAAGAAAGTGGAATGGTATAAAAGAATAGATCTGGGTGAATTCTTAGGCAATGTTATTTTTGAAAAATGGGAATGTATTGGGGAAAGAACCAAACTAAAAGCTGTTGTAGATGCACTATCGAAATGGGTGATTGACAATGACTGAAGCTGATCTGGATAAAATCATGCAAATGTCCAGTGTTGCTATAATTGCACCAGCAGGACACGGAAAAACAGAAATGATTGCTGAAATTGTCAAACATACCGAAGGCAAGCAACTTTTACTTACTCATACAAACGCCGGAGTAGATGCGATTGAAAAACGGTTGCAAAAGCGGAAGGTTTCAAAAGAGAAGTATACAGTAACCACTATAGCTGCCTTTTGTATAAAATGGTGCGTATCGTATAACGGTACAGGCGAATTCGACAAGGCACTGTCCCCACTCAACAGCGCTAAAGAAGCAAAAACATATTATGCACAACTGTACAGTGGTGCAAAGAAAATTTTTGCGACCAGTTGGGTCGGTAATGTGCTGAAAGCATCATACGCAGGCATAATCGTTGATGAATATCAAGACTGTATTCAGGTGCAGCACGAAATTTTTCTTGCGATGAATAAGCATTTGCCTGTCAGAGTTCTTGGCGATCCTATGCAAGGTATTTTTTCATTTGCTGGAGATTTGGTGGATTGGAACAATCTGGAATTCCCTATAGTAGATGTGGAAACAAAACCTTGGCGATGGAGTAAATGCAATCCCGAGCTTGGCGAATACTTAATGACAGTTCGAGACAACTTGTTGCCTATTCTCAGCAAACAAAGTTGCAAAGTGCAAATTGCTCCAAAGAATGAGAATGTAGAGATTATTGCTCCTGCCGCTTTCACAGGATATTCCCATTTGAAAGAGCTATCACAATATTCGTCGGTTGTGTATATTACGAAATGGCCGAGACAACAGCTGAATTTCTGCTCACGAATGCCCGGTATCTTTCAATATGACGAAAAGCAAGATTGTGATGAACTGTTCAAATATGCGGAACAATTCGATATGAAAGTTGGCGCAGATTTGGCATTGGAAGTTATTAAATTTGCTGTGGAGTGCTCAACGGGTGTCGTAAAAGAACTCAAATCATATATTGAGAAGCTGAAAATCAATAGCTTTGATTTTGCCCGCATCAAAAAGCATACAGACTTTCGTGATATACTAACTGAAACAGCCCCCAATTTAACAAAAGAGACTGTATTTAGAATGTTGGAATGGTTTTCAAAGAATGCAGAATTCAAACAATATCGCTCCGAATTACTATCCGAAATGATGCGGAGCATTAAATACGCAATAGATCACGATACGACAATCTACGATGCTGCTAATCACATCAGAAAGGATGTGGGGCTACAGAAAAGATATACAGGCTTCAAATTCTTATCATCACGCACCCTTCTGTCAAAGGGGCTCGAATTTGATTGCGTAATAATCGATATGACAACGCCTTTGTCCGCCAAGGACTTCTATGTAGCTATGACAAGAGCGATGAGAAAAATATATATCATATCAGATTCTAATTCCTTTATATTTTGTCCCTAACAAAAGTACACCACCCGTTGCAAACGAGTGGTGTACACAGTTATTCAGCTATTGTTATTCTTCAATGACTTCCAGCATCATCCTGGCACCGAGCCTGAAGCTGTTCTGAAACAGTAGGCACTCTGCCATGGCCTGATATTCTCGCACGGCATCCGTGTATCGTGAAAACAGTTCTTTCTGTTCGTCCGTCATTGTTGCCTGCAATTTTTCCTCGTTACAGGAGATCAGACGAAGCACTTCTTTGTATTCCTTACTGGCATTGGAATCGTATTCCGCGGGATCAATGTTCCCGTACCAGAATTCTTCCAGTATCTTCATACGGTGCCCTCCCCATAGATGACTTCCTGAAGAATAATCTCCTCGGCAGCGTTCCGAATATTGTTCATCCTCTGCACCCAAGCCATCTGATCCTGTGCTTTCAGCTGTTCGGTAACGCCCTGCTGTGCCACCATCTGCTTTACAAGGTGGTCGAGCATTTCAGTTGCCCGGTTGTCCACCTCCGCAAGGTAACTGTGCAGCTTACCACTGAGTACCAGACTGGTGTGCAATACAGGTCGATGCTCTTTGAGGTAGCTCAGATGCCGTCTGCCCCACATTCCGATAGAAGGGTTATCGGTTTCATCCAGCACGAGACAGGGGATGTAATAGTCACCCTGAAGCTTATACCAAAGGCCGTTGTTCTGATCGTAGATGTATTTTTCCATGATATGTGTCCTCCGTATGTGAATTTGATTTTGAGGTGAATCAAATTTACAGCTCTCAGATTTCGTCTATCCTGTTGTCCTGTGAAGCCCTGGGCAGCTGTACACAAGGAGCACGCAAGTAGCAAAACCTGTTTTTCGCAGTCCTTCTGCGAAGTTGGATTTCATAATCGAATACATCTAAAAACCACTGAAATACGCTGCTTTTCGGGTATAAAGCGAAGAAAAGTGTCCGAATCGAGCATGGTCACAATCAGGTTCTGGAAGTTCAGCAAGCGTTAACCGAACATATTCTTTCTGCAACACAAAAACTCAAAAGGTGCTGCTGCAAAATCAAGTCATGTTTGCAGCAGCATCTTTCTTTTTATGAGAAGAGGGTAATCTTATCCTTCATCCGAATGATGTCATTGTGCAGATACCGGCCGGTATCGCGGAGCGCGTAATACGGAGGGGGACATCACACAGCAATGAACGCTGTCATCGTGCAGAGTTTTCAGAAGGTTGAGGCAATCGCCGGTATAAATGATGTCAAATTGCATTATGCGCCTCCTGCTTTATTTGATTTGTGTTTCCATTGAAATGTTGACTGTAAAACTCGACAGCATTTCAATGGGCTTTCAGTCCGAGAAAGACTCGTCCGCCCGGCGGTCGAAAATGTGTGCGACTTCCTTTAAAAATTATGATGCAATATGTCAACCGCGATATCCGGCTGCATACTTTCCCATACAGATATCCAGGACTGCCCTCGCCGGCTGAATCAGCGCATCCTCATACTGACATTTCCACTGGATGTCCTGCACGATCCGTCCATTTCGAATACCATCGACGGTGTCTCCGTCCTTCATGGGGTTGTCATTGTTCAACAGATAGGATGCCAGATTATAGGCATGGTTTACTACCAGGTTGGGGTCGATATCATGAAAATGATATTGCAAATCCTCTATATACAAAAGGCTCAAACCAAGCGTGTCCACTACGCAGTCTTCAGTACCGTAAATATTGAAAAAACGAGCATTCACCGCATAACTGATAAAACGGTCAACACCGGTTATTTCCTTTTTTCTGATATCATCAGCCATAATCAACTTTCCGGAGTTAAGGTTGTAAACTGCCTCGCACTGAGGATATAATTCCACCAGTGCCTCCAGATAGTCCATAAGCATATTTGCGCGTTCCTTTGAGGGCAGACCGCCGCCCTGCTTATCAGAAGCCGAAATCTGATACTTGCATTCGGAAAGAATGCGGTCGCGGTCGCTCAAACAATCCCACATTTGACCGCGCCTGAAGTCATCAATTGAGTTTGGCTCAAACTCAGCGCATTCGGAAATCAGCAGCATTACCGGAAGAGTGTCGTCATTCGTTTCGGAAATATAGTCATGAACAATAAAAACTGCATGCGATTCGCAATCTCCAAGCTGCTCCGTTTTTCCAAGATGCTTCGACAATATCTCCGCAAACATCTCCTTTGAGGGCATCTCGCTTTTCTCTTTCATCAAAAGCTGCACCATGAACGCGCCGCCGGGGCATATTGCCGGATCTGTCTTTTGTGACAAATTCTGTTGGAACGGCTGCTTCTGATGTTGTTTTTCTTTTTGTCCTCTCCTCGTTCGCCCTTTTTTCAACTTATCCAATAAATCCATCAGCATTCTCCTTTATATTAACTATATTAACCTTGTAACCTTGGCTTGTCGTTCTGTTTATAATGAAAATATTATAGCATAAAAAAGTGAAAATTCCTATCACTTTATCGGTTGAGGACAGGAGCTGAAAAATGCAGCGATTTCGGAACCTGTATTAACCTGCATTGCAGATACATCCTTTCATTAAATATCAGCGATTCGGTGTGCGGCAGACCTCCGGGCGAAGCTTCGGGTCAATTAACTGGAAGAATATAACGTCGATATGGACTGTGTATCGGCGAGTTTTCTTGCTCTTTTTGTTGCCGCTCTATTGTGCAATAACAGGAACCGAGAGGATATAATGTTTAAACCTCTTGCAATGCCGCAAAAGTACCGGCAGGCCGATGTTCACATCAGAAGTATATCGAAGTTGAACATCATTTGTCAAGTTTTCGAGTGAAAATATTCGTTGAAATACAAAACTGTAGAAAAATATGAATTCTTTCTGAAAACCGCATTCAACATTTTACTTCCGGAACCACTTGCTGCAAATCACGGCTTATGCAAGTTGTTGAAACAAACACCACTGTATGGTACAATGTATGCAGCAAGTGAGTTTTTGCGGAGGAAAACAGGATGATACACTTAGAAGAAGTCAGCCCTGACAACTGGAGGCTTGACCTGCATGTTCGCAATGATCAGAAGGACTTCGCAGCGAATTCAATTACGCTGTTGGCAAGAGCGTATGCCTACAGGAATTCCGGAAGTCGCGCTTTGATTATATACAATGAAGATATACCGATTGGAATGGCTCTGTATTATTATATAGATGGCGCATACGACTTCAGCCAGTTTTTTATTGACGAAAGATATCAAGGCAACGGATTCGGATATGAAGCAGCCGGGTACGTTCTTCGGGAAATGCAAAAAGACGGGGTTTATAACAGAGTTGTCCTTTGCTATATTGAAGGAAACGAAGCGGCAAAACAATTGTACCTTAAACTCGGCTTTAACCATACGGGAGAAACTGACGGCAACGAAATCATTATGGAGAAAAAACTGCGGTAGTCTTGCTGTATAACATGAACGTGCCTGTCGGCAAAAAGCAACGGCGAATACGCGGTTAGTACTCGGAGCAGGCTGCTTTAATTAAAAAATATGTGCTTCTGAAATAGCCGCAATAAACAATCCGAACGTAAGCCTGAGTGAAAGCACTTCGATGCGAAGCGGCGGAGCAATATTACTGCGAAGGCGGAAATGTTAATGATTTGCGAAGGATGCTATTATAAATACGAGGGCAATGTTTATTTTGTTACGGAGCCGATATGTTCGAACGGCATGTCGAGAGTATTCAAATGCGAACAAATTGATGATGCTTCGAAAACTGATTATCACATTGTCGGAGAATCTTTTTTGATGCCGAGAGACGAACTCTATGATGCAGCCAACCTTTGCGAAAAATGCTTCACTTGCAGATATGCGGTAGAATCACTGCGGGTTATCCGTTGTACATTACATGGAAAGATCGAGAATGAACCATATCCGAAGATTTTGCCCGACTGCAAGTTTTTTTCTCCGTTGTCCTCCGAACCGAAACCTGTCAAGAACCCACCGGGAGTTGAGTTTAAAAAGCTATTTAATGAAGTGAGTCGCAGGAATAAACCTGTTTACCTCAATTCGCTATACTATACAATGCCCCCGAACGTGTTCGGCAAATTGAAAACTTTCCTCAACGGAAATGAATTAATTTATTTTGGCACAGGTAATTCTGAAATGCTTGGAAGACCCGGTGTTTTTTGTAGTCATGAACGTATCGATGAATACCTTAATTATTTGGGTTCGGAAAGAAACTTTGTTTGTTATCGCGCTTGCGATATATCCGAAGAAACATATGAGAAAATCTCTACCGACCTGACGGATGCAGAGCTTACTTATTGCGCCTTGTGCGTTCCTTCAATCAGTTTTGCATGTTTTGGTGATGATTACAGTGTGAGCTATGATTGCGGCAACGGGTACGTTGTTTTTGCAAATCCGAAAATCGCAGAAGCGTTAAAAGCCGAAAACGACAGAACCGATTGGAAAAAATACATATACTATTTGCAAACAAATTGACGCCGGAACGCACTTTGACGGCATAAATGACGTGGCTGCATTGTCAGAATAATGTGACGAAGCATTTCGAACCGCACAGCTTTTGCGACGGGAAATAATGCTCCGCAGGACGCTGAGTATTCCCGCCGCAAGAGTACAAAAGTGTGCCGTTCGGGTTCCGAAAGGTTTTGAACCCAAAGTGCCTGTTATTTTTCGTACTCTTTTAATTCCTTCAAAAACTGACGGTAGTCTTCTTCCGACCAATAAAACGTAAGTTCTTCCTCTGTGTAATCTTCCGGGTTGCCGCGCATAAAATTGCTGCCGACATCATAACCGAATTTATGCAAAACCGTTTCTGCAAACTCGCGGAAGAACATGCCGATGCCGGTGATTACATTCCCGTCACAAACGATTCCTTTATGTATAAAATTCTCGTTTTCAACAAAGGAAAATGTCTCTGCCATCTGCATAAAAAAGCCGGCAGTAAATTTTCTGCCGTCCAACACACCTGCCTTTGCCAGCAGAATAGGAGAGGACGAGATCGCTGCAAATGTTACGTCAGTGTTGATTCCGCCGCGCAAAAACTCAATCAGCCTATCATCATAAAGTGCGGGAAGCGGATTGATCGTACCCGGAAGAACAATGCATTTGTAGTCTGTGATGTTTACATCTGCAATTGTCTTTGTCGGCATTACCCGCAAACCCTCTTCGCTGCAATACTCCCTGTTTTCACTTGCGATAAAATCGATTTTTTCTTCAAACCATACCGACAGAGCCGAAGTCAGGCAGGTAATTTCCTGCAAGGAAAAATCAGGATATAGGATTACTGCAAATTTACTCATTGGTATTACCTCCGTAAACAAACCCGTTTCAACACAGGCTTTGGATAAGTATACCATGAATTCGAATTTTTTCAACCATTACACTTCGGGCACAGCCGATTTTTGATGCCGGAGCATGCTCCGTTTTCCCCGTTTCCATATTGCACGGGCACATGTCCTGTGCTATAATCGTTTTTACAGGTTCGAGTAACACGAAGTCAAGTTTTTTTGAATTATTCGGTGTAACAGAGCATACACTGCGTTTTTATACAGATGAGGGACTGCTGCCCTGTGAGCGGGACGGCGGCAATCGTCGAATTTCAGCGGGCCCGGACTTCGAAAGCGAATTTACGGAGGAACAAACAAATATGCAAATAAGCCAGTTTTTTCTGAACGGAGATATAAAAGGTGCAATTGCATACATGCGCGATCACGAAGAATTTAAAGATATTCTTCCTGCATATGCTGCGATTTTTGAAGATTGTAAATACCGCACGTTCGAAATACCGGATATGCTCAACGATATCCTGCGCCTGTATCAAATCTATTTTCGTGACACATTCTATTGCGGATTATCGGAAGCGGATGCGGCAGGCAAGCTGATCAAACAGCTGAGGACACTCTTGAATATGCCGAATGCAGATGAAGAGAGCTTGACCGAACAGCTTAAATCGGTGTTTGCAGCGAACGGCTATCATGCGCTTTTCGGAAAAACTCAGGGTTATTACGGCCCGTATATTTGGCGGGATACGATTCCGACCGTTTACCGAGTCGAACTGCCGGACGGAACGGCGGAATACACAGTCAATATTCTCAAAGGCTTTGTTTTTCGAAGCTGGATGGATTATCTGACTTTCGGCAGGTACGGCACAGGCGGCTGGGCCTCGTCCGACGGCACGATTAACTGCATAGAACAGGCGTATGATTTTGAAAGCGAGCGATTTCTTGTTTCTCTCCTGAAGCATGAAGCACAGCATACCTTGGACATGAAAAACTTCCCGGGGATCACTCCCGCGGAGTTGGAATACAGGGCAAAACTTGTGGAGCTCATTTACTCCGTAAATTTGGGACTGCTGCAAAAGTTCTTGTCGGAAGCGGATGAAAGCAGAGCGGGCGACAGTCATGCAGCTGCTTCCGCAAGGATCAAACGCGAGTTCGCGTGCGAGTTCGCGTGCGGGTTCGCGGATACTGACCAAACGGAGCTTTCCCGCATTCAGACGCGAGCGCAGACATTGCTTCGCGCACACACGAAAGAAATGGAGGAGAAATACGGAAAACAAAGAACGACCGTCAATGACTGATTTTATATGCCGAGTGCAGCCAATACCTGACGCAGAAACAGATTGGGTACACTCGACATGCAGAATTCAGGTTAACAAAAAAATGTGCATTTGTATGCCGGGAACCTCATTTGTGCATGTTCCGGACATTATAAACATATCACATGGGTTGGGGGTTTCGTTTTTTTATACTCTTTTGCTCCTCTTCTATCGTACAATAACAAACAGCGGGATGCATTGACAACCGTTCAAAACAGCGGCAGATTCAGTCCGATTCACAACATATCGATAAATGCAATACCGATATGCGAAAAGGGCAATTCCGATTTTGCGCGAATTATGTTACTATACGGTTCGGAAAACCATATGAACCAACGAAAGGAATGTTTAACATGAATAAAATAACCATCATCGGCACCGGCAGTGTGGGCGCAACCATTGCATACACACTCAACACAATGGGCATTGCGTCTGAAATTGTCTTGATCGACATCAACACCGAAAAAGCGCTCGGCGAAGCACTCGACATTCGCCAGGGCAATTCATTTTTCGGCGGCAATTGCTCCATCTATGCGGGCGATTACTGCGATGCGGCAGGTTCCAATATCGTTATTTTGACTTCCGGCATTGCCCGCAAGCCCGGACAGACCCGTCTTGAGCTTGCGCAGACCAACGTCAACATCACAAAATCCATTCTGCCGCAGATAACAAAATATGCGCCGAATGCGATTTATATCATCGTCAGCAATCCTGTTGACATCCTGACATATGTGTTTTTCAAGCAGTCCGGACTTCCTGCAAACCATATCATTGGTTCGGGCACCGTTCTGGACACATCGCGCTTGCGTGCAAGGCTGTCTGAGTATTATAATATCAATCAGACCAATGTACATGCATATGTATTCGGTGAACACGGCGATTCGTCCTTCGTTCCGTGGTCGGTTGCAAATATTTCCGGAGTGCCGATTAAGGATTGCCCGCAGCTTATCACAACTCCCGGCATGATAAGTCCCGCGCTTGACTTTGCAGAGATTGAGACTTATGTAAAAAAATCCGGCGGAAGAGTTATTGCCCGCAAAGGTGCAACTTTCTATGCTGTTTCGGCGGCAGTATGTCATATTTGCAAATGCCTGCATTCCGGCATCGAAACCACAATGACTGTTTCGACTCTTATGAACGGCGAGTACGGAATCGATGATGTTTGCCTCAGTACGCTCAACCGCATCGGAAGCAACGGCGTCAGCGGCAAGGTCAACATTGCGCTCACGGATGAAGAAATCGGAAAGCTTCGCCGCAGTGCCGATGCATTGAAGGAAGTTATCGGCGGGTTGAACCTTTGATAATGCCCGAATACCTGAATGCACTCCGCAAAACGAATAAAGGCTCCACATTGGTTTTTGACAATAAAGAGAGCTTTGGAAGAAAGGATGCTCAAATATGATGAAAGTCAGCTATTTCCCGGGCTGCACGCTGCGCACAAAGGCCAAAGAGCTTGACAGGTGCGCGCGCGCCTGTGCGGAGATTCTCGGCTTTGAATTGTGCGAAATAGAGAACTGGCAGTGCTGCGGCGGTGTTTACGTTTCCGCAAAGGATGAAATTGCAACAAAACTTGCCGCCGTTCGCGCACTTGCTGCCGCACGCGATGCCGGAAGGCCTCTTGTTACGGTATGCTCTGCATGTCACAATGTTATCAAGCAAACCAATCATGCCATGCGAACGGATGAGGACTTTGCAAAAAAGGTGAACCTTTATCTGTCACAGGATAAAAATCCGCCCGCTCCTTATCACGGAGAGACGGAGGTTCTGCATTACTTGGAGCTTGTGACACGCGGCAGCGGTTTTGAAAAAATACATGCTGCGGTCAAAAACCCCTTAAACGGAAAACGTGTTGCGGCATATTACGGCTGTATGCTGCTGCGCCCGGCAAAAGTCATTGAGTTTGATGATCCGGAAAATCCGCAGCTCATCGAAAAACTCATTGCCGCACTCGGAGCCGAACCCTGCATTTTCCCGGAAAGAAACGAATGCTGCGGCGGGTATACCGTTATGGATGACCCGAATACAGCGGCAAAACGGAGCAGGAAGGTTTATGGGAGCGCATGCATTCACGGTGCGGACGAAATCGTGACTGCATGTCCGCTTTGCCGATATAACCTTGTTAAAAACGGCATGGGCGAAGAAGCGTCCGTTCCCGTTGTTTATTTCACCGAACTCATGGCGGAAGCATTCGGCATTAAGAACGGAGCAGCAAACGGCAGCGCGGCAGGGGAGCACTGCGGCTGCGCTGTCAACGGAAAGGAGTAACTGATGCAGAACAACAAAACCTTACGCGAAAAGGAGCAGATACTCCGAATCAGCGGAGTAAATCCGCTCAAGTGTATGCGCTGCGGCAAATGCTCGGCAACATGTCCGTCATATGAAGAAATGGAATATCATCCGCATCAGTTCGTTTACATGGTTGAAACCGGAGATATCGAACCGCTGCTGAATTCGGAGTCGCTTTACAAATGCCTTTCGTGCTTCGCCTGCGTTGAACGATGTCCGCGGGGAGTTGAACCGGCAAAGCTCGTTGAAGCGATACGGCTCATAAAAATCCGTCAAAAGGATGCAAACCGAATGACTGCCGATGATGTGCCGCCGGCAGCTGAAGCGGATGCGGATTTGCCGCAGCAGGCAGTTGTCAGCGCGTTCCGCAAGTACACAAAATAGAAAGGAACACGAAACATGCAAAGAATAGGTGTTTTTGTATGCCACTGCGGCACAAATATTGCAGGAACCGTTGACGTGAAAGCGGTTGCTGCGGCACTCGGGAACGAGCCGGGCGTCGTTGTTGCCGAGGATTATCAATATATGTGTTCCCAGGCGGGACAGGATTTGATAAAAAAAGCAATCCGTGAAAATAATCTTAACGGAGTGGTTATCTGCTCATGCTCACCGCGCATGCACGAGGCAACCTTCCGCAAAACAGCCGCCTCTGCGGGTCTGAACCCGTATATGGTTGAAATCGCGAACATTCGCGAACAGTGTTCATGGGTGCATAAGGATATGCCGACAGGAACCGAAAAGGCGATCATACTCGGAAAAGCAGCTGTTGCAAAGGGCAACCTTAATGCACCGCTTACGGCTTCCGAAACGCCCGTCACGAAACGTGCGCTCGTGATAGGCGGCGGCATTGCGGGTATTCAGACTGCTCTTGATATTGCAGATGCCGGGTTCGAAGTTGATATCGTCGAACAAAAACCTACAATCGGCGGGAAGATGGCTCAGCTCGACAAGACTTTTCCGACGCTGGACTGCGCCGCCTGCATTCTGACTCCGAAGATGGTCGATGCAGCTCAAAATGAAAAAATCCGAATTTTCACATATTCGGAAGTGACGGAAGTCCATGGCTTTGTCGGAAATTTCGATGTTACCATAAAGAAAAAAGCTCGCTACGTCAACGAGAACATTTGCACCGGCTGCGGCGCATGTACCGAAAAATGTCCCATGCGGAAGGTGCCGAACGAGTTTAATCTCGGCATGGACAATCGCAGCGCAATTTATATCCCGTTTGCGCAGGCAATTCCGAAGGTTGCAACTATTGACCCCGAGCATTGCATGATGCTGAAATCCGGGAAATGCGGGTTGTGTTCAAAAGTCTGCACGGCGGGTGCGATTGATTATAAAGCAAAGGATGAATTCATAACGGAGAAATACGGCGCAATCGTTGCCGCAACCGGGTTTAATCCGATTTCACTCGAAAAGTTTGATGAGTTTGCATATTCTCAATCCAAGGATGTTGTAACGTCGCTTGAATTCGAACGGCTTATGAATGCTGCGGGGCCGACCAAGGGCACGCTGCTTCGCCCGAGCGACGGCAAACATCCCAAAACCATTGTTTTTGTTCAATGCGTCGGTTCGCGCTGTGCGGCCTGTGCGGATAAGGGAAAGGAATATTGTTCGAAAGTCTGCTGCATGTACACAGCAAAACATGCGATGCTCACAAGGGATAAATATCCTGATACGGATGTTTATGTTTTCTACATTGATGTGCGCACCCCGGGAAAGAATTTTGATGAGTTCTACCGTCGTGCCGTTGAGGAGTACGGCGTGCACTACATCAAAGGCATGGTAGGCAAGGTTTCGCCCGAGGGGGACAAGCTGAAGGTTCAGGCATCGGATTTGATTGCGGGGAAACAGCTGCATATCGATGCGGATATGGTTGTGCTTGCTGCGGCAATGGAACCGGATAAATCCGCAAGGCAGCTTGCAACTATGCTTACTGCAAGCATGGATACCAATGATTTCTTCACCGAAGCGCATCCGAAGCTTCGCCCGGTTGAAAGTCCGACGGCAGGAGTGTTCCTCTCGGGAGCGTGTCAGGGGCCGAAGGATATTCCGGAGACGGTCGCGCAGGCCGGTGCTGCCGCAAGCAAGGTCATAGGTCTTCTTTCCAAAAACAGGCTTACCGGCAATCCCTGCGTTGCCCATTCGGACGAGATGATGTGCAACGGGTGTTCAACTTGTGAAAAAGTTTGCCCGTACGGTGCGATTACATACATTGAAAAGGAATTCCGTATGCCGGACAGAACGACAAGGATCCGCCGCGTTGCAAGCGTGAATGAGGCGGTGTGCCAGGGCTGCGGTGCATGTACCGTTGCATGCATGTCCGGGGCAATGGATCTTAAAGGCTTTATGAACAAACAAATCATGGCGGAGGTGGATGCAATATGCCGATGACGGATAACAGCGGGAAATATAAACCCTTGATAGTTGCGTTCTGCTGCAATTGGTGCTCATATGCGGGTGCGGATCTTGCGGGCAGCAATCGCCTCGGTTACCCTGCGGATGTTAAAATCATCCGTGTTCCCTGCTCATGCAGAGTGAACCCGATGTTCATTCTGCGCGCGTTTCAGCGCGGAGCGGACGGGGTGATAATATGCGGCTGTCATCCCGGAGATTGCCACTATACCTCCGGAAACTATTATACGCGCCGCAGAATGGCACTGCTGTTTTCAATGCTTGACTATCTCGGCATTGAACGCGAACGAACCCGCGTTGAATGGGTCAGCGCGGCGGAAGGCGCAAAATTTGCCGCAACGATGAATGATTTTGCGGAAAAGGTTGCCGGCTTGGGCAAAAACAAGCGTCTGGAGGATTTGAGATGCAGCAAATAACCCAAGATTATCTTGCAAACAAAGCAAAGGAGCTTTTGAACAGCGGAATCTGCAGCAGAGTTTTCGGCTGGAAAAGAGGCGAATTTGATTACGACCTTACGCCCGCTGTTTTCACGACAGCCGAACAAATAGACAGGGAATTTGTTTACAACGGCTTTTGCGCCGCAAACTTCTCAAAATACCTTGTTAACGAAACGCGCAGGGACGCCGGCAAAGTTGCGGTTTTTTTGAAACCGTGCGACAGCTACAGCTTTAATCAGCTGCTTACCGAACACAGGTTCGACAGAGAAAAGGTTTACGCCGTCGGCATACCGTGTGAGGGAATGGCTGATATCAACAAGGTCAGGCAGGCGGTTGACGGTATTGCAAAGCTCACCTTTGACGAAAACGGAAATATTATCGTTGAAACTCTTTACGACGGAACAGAAACACTCGACAGAAACGAGTGTATGCTTGAACGCTGCATTCACTGCAAATCCAAACGCTGCGTTGCTTATGATGAGCTTCTCGGGGAGAATGGTGAAGTTCTTGACGATTCCCGCTTTGATGAGGTCAAAAAACTTGAAGCAATGACGGCGGATGAACGCTTTGCATTCTGGCAGGGTGAGCTTTCGCGCTGCATTCGCTGCAATGCCTGCCGCGATGCATGTCCTGCATGCACCTGCGAGAAATGCGTGTTTGACAATCCCGCATCAGGTGTTGAAAACAAAGCAGCCGCAGATTCTTTCGAAGAAAAAATGTTTCATATAATCCGTGCGTTTCACGTCGCCGGACGCTGCACGGATTGCGGTGAGTGTTCGCGCGTTTGCCCCCAGCATATACCGCTGCATCTTTTGAATCGAAAGTTTATAAAGGATATAAATGCCTTTTACGGCGAATATCAGGCGGGCGCGGAAGAAGGCAGCAGAGCCCCGATCGTGAACTACACAAAGGACGATATCGAACCCTCGGCTGCGGTTGAAAGGAGCGGAAACAATGCGTAAAATTGCAAAATCAGAACTGAATTCGCTCTTTGCGGCAATTGCCGAACGTGCAAAACTGTATGTGCCGCAGGATACGGCAGGCGGAGCAAAGTTTTCCGAGTGGAAAAACGGGAAAAAGTGTTCCGCAGCTTTGAACACTGTTCGCAGTGCAAAAGACTTTTTCTTTCCGCAGACCGAAAACCTGATGGATTTTAAACTGAGCGGAAAAACAATAGAGATTATCGATACCCGCAGTGAAACGGAGGATTTTGTTCTGTTCGGCGTCAGGGCGTGTGACGTGAAGAGTTTCGAAATACTGGACAGAGTTTTTCTTTCCGACCCCGTTGATACCTACAAGAACCGCCGCGAGCACGGCATCATAATGTCACTGGCATGCTCCCGTCCGCAGGAAACATGTTTTTGTGCATCATTCGGAATTGATGCAGGTGCGCCCGAAGGCGATATTGTTTGTACGGAATCCGAAGACACACTCTATCTCGATGCAAAAACAGCGAAGGGCACCGCTCTTCTGAACTCGCTGAACACACTCACCGAGGAGGCGGACGGAGAAGCGGATGCGGCAGAAATGAAAGCCGTTTATGATACTGTTTCGGCTCGGATTAAAAAACTTCCGCTTGCGGGTTTGAAACCCAATGCTTTCGGGGCGGGGAAGACGGATGAGTTTTTCAATGCACCCGAGTGGAAAGAACTTTCGTCACATTGCCTCGGCTGCGGCACGTGCACATTTGTTTGTCCGACCTGCCAATGCTACGATATTCGGGATTTCGACACGGGTCACGGTGTGAAACGGTTCCGCTGCTGGGATTCATGCATGTATTCGGAATTCACAAAAATGTCTGCGGGACAGCCGCGTCTGACTCAAACGGAACGGTTCCGTCAGCGTTTCATGCACAAACTGGTCTATTATCCGACAAACAACAACGGACTGTTTTCGTGCGTGGGATGCGGCAGGTGCCTTGCAAAATGCCCGATAAACATGAACATTGTGAAAGTCATGAAAGCTCTTGCGAAGCCGCAGAACCGTGACTGCGAAAACGGTGAAACCCCCGAAGGGAGGAAATAAAATGTCTGTTACAGCAACACGAGATCCCCTGATGCCCGTTATCGGTGTTGTCACTGATATAAGGATAGACACGCCGGACGTTAAAACTTTCCGCGTTGTAACTCCGGATGGAAAAAAAGCGTTTGAACACCGTCCGGGGCAGTGCGCAATGCTGTCCGTACCCGGAGTCGGCGAAGCGATGTTCTCAATAACTTCATCCCCGACAAATACGGAATTCATGGAGTTTTCAATCAAAAAATGCGGCTGCGTGACAGAATGGCTGCATTCGATGGAACCGGGGCAGCAGATTACGATACGCGGGCCGTACGGCAACGGCTTTCCTGTGGACGAGGTTTTTGCAGGCCGCGATCTGCTCTTTATTGCAGGCGGAATCGGGCTTGCACCGCTGCGTTCCGTGATTAACTATTGCCGGCATTATCGCGACAGGTACGGCAAAATAGATATTGTTTACGGTTCGCGCAGTATGCAGGATTTGGTAGACTATAATGAAATAATTGATGAGTGGGCTGTTGATGCGGGTGTCAGCGTACACCTCACAATCGATAAAGAACAGCCGGAGTGGAGCGGTCATGTCGGTTTTGTTCCGAACTATGTCAAGGAATTGGGCTTTTCAACCGACAAGATCGCGATTCTCTGCGGTCCGCCGATAATGATTAAATTTACCCTTGCCGGACTGTGCGAGATCGGATTTGATAAAACTCAAATATACACAACAATGGAACTTCGCATGAAATGCGGCATCGGTAAATGCGGCAGGTGCAATATCGGTTCGAAATATGTCTGCAAGGACGGACCCGTTTTCCGCTGCGACGAACTGGATGCACTTCCGAACGAATACTGAGGTTTTTGGAGGAGATGCTTTAAAATGAAAGAAAACACGGTTGACATCTACCTTTTCGGCAAAAAATACACCGTCCCCGATGATTTGACAATCATGCGGGCAATGGAATATGCGGGCTATCAGCTGATCCGCGGCTGCGGCTGCCGCAACGGATTCTGCGGCGCATGTGCAACGATCTACCGCATCAAAGGCGACCGCGAACTTCACGCATGTCTTGCCTGCCAAACCAAGGTTGAAAACGACATGTATGTGGCAACGCTGCCGTTTTTCCCGCTCGTCAAGCAGGTTTACGACATTGAAAAGGTTAAACCCACCGAGCAGATAATGATGCAGCTTTATCCGGAAATATATGCCTGTGTCGGATGCAACGCATGCACAAAGAGCTGCACGCAGGGATTGAACGTAATGCAGTACATTGCATATGCTCAGCGCGGCGAGTTTGACAAGTGCGCGGAGGAATCCTTTGACTGCGTGATGTGCGGCGTTTGCTCTTCACGCTGTCCTGCCGGAATATCGCATCCGCAGGTTGCAATGCTTGCAAGAAGACTGAACGGCAAGTATCTTGCGCCTAAATCCGAGCATCTTGAGAACAGAGTTCGGGAAATTGAAAACGGAACGTTTGACGAGCTGATGGAAGCTCTGATGGGCAAACCTGCATCTGAACTGCAGGAGCTGTACAACAACAGGGATATTGAAAAATAAGGGGGCAAAGAAGGATTATGTACTCAAAGGAATTCCGTGAATCCCTTAACGCTGTTGAAGCGGCAAGGGAAGCAAACATTGCCCTTGAACCTGCGCGAATGACGGCGGAAGAAAAGGAAAAACTGCTCAAACAGTACCATCCGGATTATAAAACAAGTGAGTTTGCGGTGCTTAAAGTCGGCGCAAACAGCGGCGAGGAAGTTCCGCATGAGCTTTGCGAAATGCTCCAGGCACACAGCCGAATCAACCCGTGCGAGATTGACCTTGAAAAAATCGATTACGACGTTGATGTGCTTGTTATCGGCGGCGGCGGCGCGGGAGCATCGGCAGCGATTGAAGCTCATAATGCGGGCGCAAACACGATGATCGTCACAAAACTCCGCATAGGTGATGCAAACACGATGATGGCGGAGGGCGGCATTCAGGCGGCGGACAAGCCGAATGATTCTCCCGCGATTCATTTTCTTGATGCATACGGCGGAGGGCATTTTGCAGCAAAGCGTGAGCTGCTCCAAAAGCTGGTATGTGATGCTCCGGGTGCGATTCAGTGGCTGAACGAACTCGGCGTTGAGTTCGACAAGGCTCCGGACGGAACTATGATAACGACTCACGGCGGAGGAACATCCCGCAAAAGAATGCATGCGGCAAAGGATTATTCCGGTGCGGAGATAATGCGCACGCTGCGGGATGAGGTTCTTAACCTCGGCATTCCAGTTGTGGATTTCACCTCCGCAATCGAGCTTATTCTTGATGAAAACGGAAATGCGGCAGGTGCGGTACTCCTTAACATGGAGACAGGTGAAAAGCTTGTTGCGCGTGCAAAAACCGTGATTATTGCAACGGGCGGTGCAGGCAGAATGCACTATCAGGGATTCCCGACTTCCAATCACTACGGTGCAACGGCTGACGGCCTTGTTCTCGGCTATCGTGCGGGCGCAAAGCTTCTGTATGCGGACACGCTCCAATATCACCCCACGGGCGCAGCGTTCGCGCAGCAGATTTTCGGTGCGCTCGTTACCGAAAAAGTTCGCTCTCTCGGTGCGAAGCTCGTGAATTGCGACGGTAAAGTGTTCATGCATCCGCTTGAAACCCGTGATGTTGCGGCTGCATCGATAATTCGTGAATGCACCGACAGGAACAAGGGAGTTGACACAGGCAGCGGCAAGGCCGTTTGGCTGGATACCCCCATGATAGAGCGTATCGGAGGCGCGGGTACAATCGAAGCAAGGATTCCGGCAATGCTCCGAATGTTTATGAATCACGGCATCGATATACGCCGCGAGCCCATTCTTGTTTTCCCGACGCTGCATTATCAGAACGGAGGACTTGATATCAATGTTGACGGCATGACTCCCAATGTTCCAAACCTCTATGTTGCCGGTGAAGCTGTCGGCGGCATCCACGGCAGAAATCGTTTGATGGGCAACTCGCTGCTTGACATTATCGTATTCGGCAGGAGTGCGGGCAGAAATGCGGCTCATCGTGCAGCCGAAACAGTGCCTGCAAAGCTGACGTTGAACCATGTTGCAGAGTTTGAATCGCAGCTCAATGCGGCAGGCATAGAGACAGAAGCGGTCTCTCCGAAACTGCTTCCCGATTATCGCAGAAAATAATGCGGTATTGTTGAACACAAAACCATGCGGCGGACGGAGAATAACGTCCGCCGTCAATATGAATATAACATCCGCATCGCGGAAAGAAAGGGGAAAACTATGTTGGATTTTTTGGAGGCAGCAACAATATTCTGTTTTGGTCTTTCATGGCCGATATCGATTCGCAAATCCATTGTGTCACGCACGGCAAAGGGCAAAAGTTTGTTTTTTGAGCTTTTCCTGCTGCTCGGCTATGCTTGCGGAATTGCGCGCAAGATAATGCAGACGGTCGACGGAAGCAGCGGATTCCTGTTCTTCCTCAGCTTCTTCTTCTATATTCTGAATTTTGTTGAGATTTCAATCGACGTTGCACTCTATTTCAGAAACAAAAAGCTGGATGAACTGGCCGAAAAAGCAGCA
>OGOV01000781.1_pt1 | contig 31452 bp, 24 predicted proteins | sample 1552711 | NCBI WGS metagenome assembly OGOV01 (sample SAMEA2580216, study PRJEB22360) | human gut metagenome | biome: human gut; feature: human-associated habitat; material: faeces | place: Denmark | collected 2008/2010 | reverse complement strand
TATCTTAAAGCGGCGGCCGAAATTTCGGAACGGACGTCGGCGTCGGAACAGACCGTGGTTCGGAAGGCGTTCGAACTTTCAAAGGGACGGACGGGGCGCCGCGCTCTTGTGGGCTGCAGTCTGCTTGCGGAGGGGAAGCCGGAGCTGATTCGTGCGCTTCGTGCGGAAAAAAAACGATTAAAAGGATTAAAAAACGACAACGGCGCAAAGGCTCCCTCCGATTCGGGAAAAAGAACCGATGTCCAAAAACATAAATGCGTAAAATTATCAAATTCGGCAAAATGCGCACTGCTTACGGTTTTTGAAGCATTGCTTGCGGCTGCGCTTCTTGTGCCTGCGGCGGCAGCGGCGGGAAGACTCGGCTCGGCTTTTTTTCCCGCAAATACCCGTGTCGGTGCGTGGTCTGCGGTATTGACCGTAATATTCGGGTTGATGCCCGCACTTTCGGCAGCTTTTGCAATAGAAGCGCGGCTGATGCCTGTGTTTAAAAAACCGCGTCCCCTTCCCCGCCTTTCGCTCCGCGGAGGCATCGGGGAGGAAAATCGAACGCTTGTTGCCGTTCCGGTGCTTATAACGTCCGAAAAGTCCGTCAGACAGGCGGCGGAAACATTGGAAGCGCATTATCTTGCGGCGCAGGATTTTGCTGCGGCAAATTGCGGCGCAGAGTTTGCAATACTTGCGGATTTTCCCGATTCCGCCGAGAAAACAAAGCAGGGAGAAGCGGAACTGATCGAGCTTGCAAAGAAACTTATCGATGACCTGAATTCGAGGTTTTGCGCCGGTAAAAGGCCGGTGTTCCATTATCTGCACCGGGAACGTGTTTTCAATTCGGCGGACGGTGTTTATATGGGCAGGGAGCGTAAGCGCGGCGCGGTGGAGGCACTGCTTGACTGTGCCGCGCACGGGGATGCGCACGAGTTTTGCTGCAATTATCCGGATATTTGCAGCGAAAAAGAACGCTTCCGCTTTCTTGTCGTTCTTGATGCGGACACAATAATGCCAAACGGAGCATTGCACAGGCTGATTGGTGCGGCGGCGCATCCGCTCAACCTTCCCGTGTTTGAAAACGGTGCGGCGCGTCCGTCCTTCGGATTCAGCATAATTGCTCCGCGCATGGCGGCAACATCGCGTTCGGCGGCGGAGAGCGGGTTTGCCGCGCTGATAAGCGGAGAAAGCGGCATGTGTGCATATTCCGTTCGTGTTTCCGATTTCAATTGGGATGTTTTTGAGGAGGGGAACTTCGGCGGAAAGGGCATAATCAATATTGATGCATTCCTGCGCTCGGTCTCGGGCAAAATCCCGGAAAATACCGTGCTGAGCCATGATTTGGCGGAAGGCTGCTTTGCGCGTGCGGCATATGCCGCCGATATTGTGCTTTATGACGGCGAACCGTCCGCATTGCTGCCGTGGCAAAAGCGGCGTCATCGCTGGCTGCGCGGGGATATGCAGCTCCTCCCCTTCCTGTTTCCGCCGCTGAATTCGGGAATTGATGCAGTATCGCGGCGAAAGATCCTGTTCAATATCCGCGCGGCTTTCGGCGGCATAAGCTTCGCCGCCGCATTCCTGCTTGCCGCCGTTTTGGGGCTTCGCCCGCTTTTTTTGCTTGCTGCAATAACTTTTTTCATTGATTTGCTGTTGGAAGCCGCATTCCTGCTGCTTCGTCTGCCCTTTCGAAAGTCCGCACTTCGTCCGCTTGTTCTGCTTGCCGGGCGTCGGCTGTATGAGCTTGCGGTGCTGCCCTATTCGGCTCTGCGCGATGCGGATGCTGTTTGCCGTGCGTTGTACAGAATGATTTTTTCGCACCGAAACATGCTGCAATGGCAGACAGCGGCGGATGCGGAGCGCAGCAGACCGCAAAATACAAGGGAATATTTCAAGGCACTGTTTCCGTGCGCCGCATTCGGAACAATTGTTCTCGCCGCCGCCGTTTCTGCGGCAATTGCAGCGGCACGGCAGATACACGGCGGCGAAACCGCAGGCATGGCAGCGGCGGGTCTTGCGACGGCGGTGCTTTGGCTTTGTGCGCCGCTGATTGCGGAAAAGAAGGATAAAAAGCCCGATTCCTATCGTTTTACCGCAGCGGAGAGAGGCAGACTGACGGAAATTTTTGCCGATACTTGGCAGTACTTTGAACAGAACTGCACCGAAAAAACATCGTGGCTCCCTCCCGATAATTTTCAGGAAGAGCCTTATCGCGGCGCGGCAATGCTGACTTCGCCCACGAATATCGGCATGGGGTTGATGGCTGTTGTTTCGGCGCATGATATGCATCTGCTCGATGAGCGCGGAATGTTCACGCGCCTTGAACGCATGGTGAATTCCATAGAAAAGCTTGAAAAATGGCATGGGCATCCTTTTAATTGGTATAACCTGCGCGACTTATCGCTGCTGCGTCCGCGCTTCATATCGACTGTTGACAGCGGGAATCTGTTCGCCTGCCTTATTACAACGGCATGTGCGCTTGCTGAATGCGCAGGGCAGGCGGAAAAGACCTCCGCAGAGTTTGCTGAAGAACTGAGTAAGCTTGCGGCGCGCTGCACAGCGATCGCAAGGGCAATGGATTTTAGGGTACTGTATGACAACACGAGAGAGCTTTTTCATATCGGCTGCTCGTTCGAGGAGGGAAAGCTTACTCCGTCACATTATGACTTGCTTGCATCAGAATGCAGACTGACGAGTTTTTCTGCAATTGCGTTTTCTCGGATTGGGTCGGAACATTGGTTTGCGCTTTCGCGCCTTATGTGCGATGCTTCGGGCGGGCGCGTACTTAAAAGCTGGAGCGGGACGATGTTTGAGTATCTGATGCCGCTGATTTTCTTTGAAACCGTACCTTACAGTATGCAGTTTGAGGTTTGCCGCAATGCGGTGCTGACGCAAATCCTTGCTGCCGCAGCGGAAAAACCTTGGGGTGTGTCGGAATCCGGGTATTATGCGTTCGATGATGCCCTGCGCTATCAATATCGTGCTTTCGGCAATCCCGAACTTGCGCTTGCACCGGGCAGAATGCGGTCGGATGTTATTGCACCGTATGCATGCGTGCTTGCACTTGCCGTTGAGCCGAAAGCAGCGGCGGAGAACCTGCGCCTGCTCTGCCAAATCGGCGCGGCGGGCAAATACGGGCTTTATGAAGCGCTCGATTACGGGGCGGCTGAAAAGAATGGATTTGCAATTGTAAAAAGCTATATGGCGCACCATCAGGGAATGAGCCTATGCGCAATCAACAACGCTTTGAACAACAATGTGCTTGCGCGAAGATTCATGAGCGTTCCCGAGGTTCGAGCGAACGAACAGCTGTTGTTTGAGAACATGCCCGTTGACCCCATTCGAATTAAAACCTATGAAAGTGAAATTTTCAGGGAGCCGCACGCGGCTCGTAATGCGGATGAATTTGTTCGCATTATCAAAAAAAACGCTGCGGAAGCGAAGCGGAACGAAGCACTGCGGCTGCGGGGAGCATTTATTCGGAGGAAGATAAAAAACCCGGGCAATCGGAAAAACGCAATAAAAATGCAGCCGACTGAGGGACGGACGGAAAATAACAGCGGGCAGGCGGTCAACGGACAGATTATCACAAACGGTTCATACAGCGTATTTGTTGATGAAAACGGCTGCGGCTATTCAAAATGCGGCGGTGTGTTGATAACACGTCTGCGCGGCAAGGCATGGGGCGCGTTTGGGGAAGATGCGGCAAACGCTTCGGAATTCGGCTTTGTTCCGCCGAACGGTGTGGATTTTGTAGTTGCAAAATATGATTCCGAATCAGGTGAAAAAATCGCAAAACGCATTTCGGGAAGCATCACGGCGGAGCCGCACAGAGTTGTTTCGGAGGATCGTTTCGCTTCAATTCGGGCACGCCTCACTTCAATAGTTGCTGCTGATTCGGATTGCGAAATCCGCACGCTGGAGCTGATTAACTGCGGCAAAGAGGAAGAGACGGTCGATGTCGGCATGTTCGCCGAAATCGCGCTTGCACCGGCGCGGGAATTTGAGGCGCATCCGGCGTTTGTGCGCGTTTGCACCGAATCCGAAAGGGCGGACGACACATTGATTTTTACAATGAGAAAAAAACCGGGGAAGCCGGCTTACTCCGCTTTTTTCAACGTGGCATCGCTTGAAAGGGTGCAATTTTGCGCGGATGGTTTGGTTTGCCCCGGGCGGCACAAAAGTCATGAAGATGCTCTTCTGATGCAGTGCATTTCGGCAGCCGACGCGGAAGAATTGCCGACGGTGCAGCCGGTTGAGCCGTACTTTTTCGCAAAAACAAAGGTTCGTCTCGGGCCGGGCGAAAGCGGAACCGTGCGTCTCACGATCGGATTCACAAAGAACAAAACGAGAATTGATGAGATTCTTCATCGGCAAAGGCAGCGGCTGCAAAGTGCGGAGGCTGCGGCGCGAATGCATTCGGCGGGAATACTTCGTGCATTTGAAATCGATGCGAAAACAAACGCATTTGCACAGCTTTTGAATGCGTTTATCGTGAAAGGCATTGTGTCAAAGAGCAAGAGTGATATAAAAAGCCGACTTGGCGGCATTCGCGGCCTTTGGAAACACGGAATCTCCGGCGATCGCCCGATCGTGCTCATGCGCGTCACTCGTTCGGAGCAGCTGAACGGGGTGCGTATGCTTTTGAATGCTGCGAAATACATCAACATGTGCAATGCAGGCAGCTGCAAAACGGAGAGGGATGAGTTCAACGAGGGAAGTCGCACGGACGAGAAGCAGGAAAAGCTTTTTGATGTTGTTCTTATCGGAGAATACCCGCATGAATATGCGAACGCTCTGCGGGCGGCACTTGAGGAATTGCGGACGATCTGCCCAACCTGCATTCTTTTGCACGGATTTGCATTGACCGAGTCGGAGCGCGCGCTGATTCACGCTGCGGCGCAGATTGAAATTGATGCCGATGCACCGCTTGCTTTTGCAGATGACTCAAAATATATTTTTGAGCACGGCAGCATAAACGAGAAAATGGCGGAAACAGAAACAATGCGCCCAATGCTCACGCAGCCGAACATAACGGATGCACGAAAAAAAGCTTGCTTCTCATGGAACGGCTGCGGCGGGTTTGACAATGAAAAAATGGAATTCGTTATTGAAAATTCACCTAAAAACATTACTCCTTTGCCTTGGAGCAATGTCCTTGCCGGAAAGCGCATGGGTGCGCTTGTGACCGAGAGCGGCGGCGGTTACACATGGTGCGGAAACGCAAGAATGCTGCGGATAACACCGTGGTCAAACGATGCTTTGTTTGATACAAGCGGAGAATTTTTGATACTGTTTGATATTGAACGAGAAAGCAGGCTCAGCCTTTTGCCCGCATTCGGCAGCAGCTGTGTTGTGTCGCATGGGTTTGGGTACAGCCGCTTTGAATGGCGGACGGCTGAACTCGGGGTGCAGCTCACGGTGACGGTTGACATGGAGTTACCCTTGAAATACTCAACGGTATGCATCGAAAACCTGACTGCAAACAGAAAAAAGCTGCGGCTGTGCTGCGGAGCGGACTGGGTGTTGGGCGAAAAAGCACATCCCGCTTCACTGCAATTTGAAACTGTCGGCGGGAAGGGTTTCCCGCTTTGCGCTGCGGCGCGGGACGCACTTTCGGAACATTCGGAGTGGGGCTTCCTTTCGATTTTGGGCGGTTCGAAAAGCCTTGCTGCGAACGGAAATCAAATTGCAGCCGAATTCACCGTTGAACCGCAATCAACCGCAAAGCTTACGGTGCTGCTTGGGTTTGAGCAGTTTGAACGCATTCCAAAGCTCATTGCCGATGCGGACGCTGAAGCGGCGTTGAATGAAACAATGCGGTTTTATAGGCAAAAAACAGATATGTTAAGGATAAAAACAGGCGATGCGAGCTTTGATGCACTTGTGAACGGGCGGCTGCTCTATCAAACATATTCGGCGCGCATAATCGGGCGAACGGGATTTTGGCAGTGCGGCGGTGCGTTTGGCTTCCGAGATCAGCTTCAGGATGCAGCAGCACTTGCGGCGACCGATCCCGAATGCACGAGGAATATGATAATCAAGTGCGCTTCACGTCAGTTTAAAAAGGGCGATGTGCTTCACTGGTGGCACGAAGGTTTTGCAGACGGGCTGCCGCGCGGGGTGCGGACAATGATAAGCGACGATCGCCTCTTCCTGCCGCTTGCAGCGTGCGAATACGCTGAGGTCAGCGGGGATGCAGCGATTTTTGACGAACAAATACCGTATCTTGCCGACATGAAGATACCGTACGGACAACAAAACATATATTGTGAAATGGAGAGGTCCGATGATACGGAAACCCTTTATGAACACTGCTGCCGCGCCGTTGAGCTTTCATTTGAGCTGCGCGGGGCGCACGGTCTGCCGCTTATGGGCACGGGTGATTGGAACGACGGCATGGACGCGGTAGGTTCGGACGGCGGCGAAAGCGTTGTTGTCGGCTGGCTGCTGCTGCTTGCGGCGAGGGCATTGCTGCCTGTTTGCAAAAAGCGGGGAGATACTGCACGGGCAATGCTTTTCGAACGTGAATCCGCCGCGCTTCGTGCTGCAATTGAAAGCAATGCGTGGGACAAAAACAGATATATACGCGCCTTTTTCGGTGACGGAACAAGCCTTGGAAGCGCAGACTGTTCGGAATGTGCCGTTGATTGTGTAAGCGAATGTTTTGCGGTTTTCGCAAACGCCGTTCACGCCCGCGAAGCGTTTGAAACCGTGCTTGCGGCGTTGACGGACCCGGTGAACGGGCTGATTCGGCTGCTGACCCCTCCGTTTGACGGAAAAACGAGGAACGCTGTAGGCTATATAGAGGGTTACTTGCCCGGAGTACGCGAAAACGGCGGACAATACACGCATGCGGCGGCGTGGTGCATAATAGCCGCATGTCGGCTCGGTATGGCTGATACAGCGGACAGCTTGTTTAAAATGATAAACCCGATTGAACACGGATCCGCAAATTCCATCGAACGCTATAAAGGGGAACCCTATGCCGTTGCGGGCGACGTTTATTCGGTCGGAAGGCTTGCAGGGCGTGCAGGCTGGACGCTTTACACGGGATCGGCAGCATGGCTGTATCGCGCCGCCGTCGAAAACATTCTCGGAATCCGCAAGAGGGGAACAAAACTTTTTGTTGAACCCTGCACCGTGCTTGATGCATTTTCGTTTGAATACCGTTTCGGAAACACCGTTTACAGTGTCGATATGCACCGCAGCGCTTCGAATGCAAAGGAGCGGCACGGTGCATGCGTTGAACTTGTTGACGACGGGAAGGTTCATAATTTATCGCTTGAATACAGGTAAATTCGGTGCGGACGATGCAGAGCGCTTGGGCAAAAGCGCGCGCAGCTCCGCATCGTTTTCGCCGCGGAGTGCGGCATTCAAAACAATGTTTTCATCAAGGATGCCGACAGTCGCTCCGGCCTCAACAACAAAAATGATGCCGTATCCCCTGCCCCCTATAAACGAAAGTGCTTTTCGCACCGTGCAGTCGCTTCGCAGTGCTATCGGCACAACGCGAACCGCGGAACCGGAACGGAGCCGTGATAAACCCGCAAGACTTGCTTTGATATTGCTGCCGCAGGAACAGCGGAATTCCGAAAGTGCCGAAATAAAGATGAAAAAACCTGCCGCAAGCGGGGTCGGGTTGAATGCGGCGTCAGCCGCTGAAACAAGCATTATGCCCGCGCAAAAAAGCAGAACGCCGAATATGATGCCGAACAAAGAAAGTGTTCTTTGCGCACGAGCCCGCCCGATTCGCTTCTCAATCAATGCAAGCGCAAGCCGTCCGCCGTCAAGAGGCAGAAAAGGGAGAAGATTCATTAATCCGAGCGATAAATTGAAAGAACAGAAATCTTGGAAGGCTGCCGATGTATGCCCGATGTATTTGCCCAAACCTGCGCCGCAGAGGGCGATGAGCAGGCTTGCAAACGGTCCCGCTGCCGCAACCGACAGGCATTCCGACGGGGTACGCGGCGGTGTATGCAGTTCAGCGATAAAACCAAAGGGCTGCACCTCAATCGAGGAGACAACAAGCCCCAGCCTTGCCGCCATAAATGCGTGGGACAGTTCATGAACCGCAAGCGAAACGAGGGCAAGCATGAGGGCGGGCAGCTTACCGAGCACGGCTGCGGCGGGAACAAGCAGCAGAACGCAAATTGAACAGCGAAGTTCGGTTCTGCCGAAAACGGCAATCTTCAATTACCCGAGATTCGCCTTGATGCCAAAAAAATCAAACGGATCGATCGGCCGCCCTGCCTTGGTGATTTTGACACAAATATAGTCACGCTGCATGTTTCCGAGGATACTGCGCTGAACGACAGGCTGGCCGCGTTCAACACAGATGTCCCGCAATCCGTAGTATGTAATTTCAATATCATCCGAACTGAAAACGGTCAGGCTGCCGCCGAGGGTTTCGTCAAATGAAACGGTTTTTACCGTTCCGTCGAGTGCGGACAGAACAGGAGTGCCTTCTCCGGCATAAATCTTGGCAACCATGCTGTCGTTATCAACGATCACGCTGTCTGACTGCACAGGGCGTATCGGGTTATCGGACGGCGCAAAAACGGTTAAAATTGAAGGCAGCTGAACAAGCTGAAGCCGACCTGTCGCACGCGAGTCATCGCCTTTTGCCGCATCATCCGGTGAATTGTTTGAAGCAAAACGCAGAGGGGAAAACACGGCAGCGCTGTCAACAGTATCACCGCTGACAAGAGAGCCGCTTTCGGAAATGCGCAGCGCAAGCAGCAGAGAGGCAGCAGATGCGCAAATAATCAGCATCATAAACCCGAAAACACGGCGGAATCCGAGAGTTCTGCGGCGCGGTCTGCAAAACGTGACCTTTGTCGGTGCCTGGTTTCTGCTCTGACCGAACGGTTTTGAAAGTAACGGATTGTTCTTCAATTCGAAATACTCCTTTCGCAATGCCGCACAGCCGAAGAGCGCACCGAACGCTGAAGAATTTCGCGTCGGCACACAGCGACAGCAACATGTGCTCGGCATGCTGCATTTTATGCGCATTGCGGCAGGGTTTATGCCGAAAAGCCGCTGATGAGGGTTTTCAGAATCTAAGCCGCGTTTCAATAACCTTACCGATTATTTGAACATCGCCCTCGGAAACGATCATGGTGTTGTATGCCGGATTGGACGGGGTGAGCGCAAGCTGCTTTCCGAAGCGCTGGATATGCCGCAGAAGCACCTCGTCTCCGATACGCACAACGCCGATGCAATTGTTGTCCGCCTCAACACATTTCCGCACCAGAACAAGCGAGCCTTCAACGATGTGATCCCCCGTCATGCAGTCGCCTTCAACCTGCATGAAGAAACATTCCCCGGAAGATACTTCGTTTGCGGAAACGGGTATGTACTCGGTTATATTTTCATCCGCAAGCATCGGCAAACCGGCGTGAACAAACCCAACCAAGGGAACACCGATTGCGGGCGCATGCGGCATTGAAGAGGAAGAAAGTTTTGCCGAACTTGATTTCAGCAGCGGAACGACCTCATCCGTGCCGAGCAGATAATCCGCGCTGACTTGAAAAATTTCCACAAGCCGCATGATAACGCTGTTCGGCATGTTGACCCTTCCGTTTTCATATTTGCATATCGCTGCTTTTTGAACTCCGAGCATACGCCCCAGCTCATCTTGGGTGATGCCTCGTGAATTTCGCAGCTGTTTCAGTCTGTTCATCGTCGGTTCTCCGTAATTTACTGTCTGTATTGTATCTCGATTGGAAACAAAATGCAAGCACAAATAAAAATATATTTATCTTGACGGGCAACAGTACGGAAAAAGGTATTGAAAGTATCCTAAAAAGATACTATAATAGCCGTGCGGTCAAAAAACAGCAGCCGATTTCCGAAAAGGAAACGCGCTTTTAAAAACTGTTTCAGGATTTGTTGCCGAAACGGAAACTGTGAACAGCGATGTTCGACCGCAAAACCGATTGATTACGGAGGTATTACAATGAATTACTTTGGGTTGATTTTTTCCTTCCTTATTCCGGGAATGATCATTGGCGCACTGATTGCAGTCGGTGTTTGCGCCGATACATTCAAAAAATCTGAAACAGCATCAGATTTAAGAACACGCAACGTATGTGTAACCGATGATGCAAAAAGGGGTGAGCTTCTGCCGGCACCGACATACACTTTGCGCGAACGTGCTGCACAAAGGAATCATACGGTGAATCGAAACGGAGAAGTTGTCGATGAGCCTTCAAGAAAAAGCTCGGCAGCCTGACATGCACATTATTAAGAATGTTTGATGAGGTGCAATGAATGCAAAATCGACCTCTGTACGTTGACAAAGGCCGATTTAAAGCTGAAAAGCAGGTTGAAGCCGTTGTGCGGAGCTTGTATTCAAACTGCCGGTTCGGGCGTCGCTGATGCAGCAGTATGCACTTATGAATCCGGTATAAATCAGGAATTATTTGCCGGGCAATTTATCGGGCTCGGGCAGCTCGGGGCCGCTGATCGTGATTGATTTTATCACAACGGGAGTGACGGGGCGGTCATTCGCACCGGTTTTGACGGAAGCGATTTCATCAACGACTTCGATGCCCTCAATGACCCTGCCGAAAGCGGCATAGCTGCCGTCAAGGTGCGGAGCGGCAGCGTGCATGATGAAAAACTGACTGCCTGCGCTGTCGGGATTGCTCAAACGTGCCCAGGAAATCACGCCGCGCTCATGCTTAAGCGTGTTGTTGAAGCCGTTGCTTGCAAATTCACCCTTGATGGAATAGCCGGGGCCGCCGTGGCCTTCACCGAGGGGGTCGCCGCCCTGAATCATAAAGCCGGGGATAATTCTGTGGAAAGTTAAGCCGTCATAGAAGCCGGAACGCGCAAGCGAAACGAAATTGTAAACGGATTGAGGTGCAATTTCGGGATACAGTTCAAGCTTCATGACCCCACCGTTTTCCATTTCTATGGTTGCGATGATTTTGTCGTTGTTCATGTCATTGTCTCCTTGGTTTTCGTTTGGTTTATCTGTTCCGCTGCTTTTGCAGCCGACAGTTGTCGCAGCAAGCGCAAGTGCCGCCGCAAGAACGATGCAAAGCAGCAGGGTTGAGATTTTTTTCATAAATACAGTTTCCTTTCTGTCTGTTTACGGGGTTGTTTTGCGGAGTTAACCGTTGCAGCAGGAAAACGGAATTTACAAAACTCGATTGAGGTAATCGGCTTTTAATCCTTCGCTTCCCCGCCGCGTCTGCTGCAAGTATAGCATTATTGCCGCCGAAATGCAATATAGTATTTTTAAACGGGAAATTCTTGTTGCATTGGGAGACGGAATGTTATATAATCATTAGGAAAAATGCAGCACCGCTTTGCAGATAAAAAACGCAGATGACGCGTGCATGAAACAAAAAGGAGATTCTCTAATGTCATACTCAGGCAGAATGCAGAACAGCCACTATTACAGCGTCTTTTTCGCACCCCGAGGACGCGACAGGATATATGATCTTGGAATGCATATTGCGCAGATGTATCTCAGCCCGTTTGATAAGCTTATCGGCATTATCGGCGAGGCAGGCTCGGGCAAGAGCATGTTGATAAAAGGCATGTTCCCCGGGCTCGAGCTGACAAACGATGATAACGGAGTGAACACTCGCCCGCTTCCGATTCTTGACATTGATCAGCAAGGTTTTTTTACTGCGCACACTTATCATCTTGACATACGCTTCGAGGCGGCATTCACGCAGATGGGAGTGCTTGCCGATGCAATTTTGAACGCTGTTCAACGCGGCAAACGTGTAATCGTTGAGCATTTCGACATGATTTACCCGTTTCTTAAGACCAATGCAAACCTTCTGATCGGCATGGGTGAGGAAATAATCATAACGCGCCCGACGATTTTTGGCCCGCTGCCGAATGAAATCTACGATATCGTTGCAAAATCGGTCGATTATCGCAGAATGGCGCATACGGCGGAAGATCTTTGCGAGATTTTCCTTCCCGGCGATGACGGATGCAGGTGCAAACACAGTGATGTTAAGCACGGCTTTGTTTTGTCGTTTGACGAACCGAAACCCGAGCTTGATCTTGACGAGCTGGAAAGCAAGGTTCTTGATGCAATTGCAAAAGATTTGACAATTTCATATGTTGACGAAGGGCACATTATGATCGGCGACCTGCTGCACCCCTGCACGGGTCCGAGAACGCATGTGCCGAGTACGGGATGCGTACAAAATTTTCGCATCGTGAAACATATATTCTATGACCCCATTGAGCGGCGCTATCTCCTTGCGGGCAGGGTCGGACCGCGCGAAAAAGGCGAGGATATTTATGATTTCAACAACATGGAAAATTGATGCCCGAAGGTGACGGGCATCGTATGAAGCGGCAATTCCGCTGTCAGAATATGCTCAATCTAAGCATATACATGCAAAGGAAAGCGACATATAAAACGCAGGTACACCCATAGACCGCCTGCGTTTTCTTTTTTGTTGTGCACAGGGCGGCAACGGATGCCGTGAGCGGCAGCGTTGCGCAAAGGTAGCGAACTGCGGAAAGCAGCCATGTGCAGCCCATTGCAAGCACGTAGTAAGCAAGAAAGAATACAATATAGGCCGAAGGCAATTCCCGCATACGATCGGTGATCAGCGCAAGTGATGCGAATGCAATAAGAACTGTCGGAATCCAAAGGGAATAAATCACGCTGATGTTCCCGTTCGGAATTGCGTTGACGCACCAGTCCCAAATGTATCGCATGGTGTCAAAAAACAAACCGAGCTGCTGATCCCAGTTCAGCTTTTCGTACTCCATGAAAACGAAAAAATCGCCGGAGACATTATAATTAATGAGCAGATAAGCCACCGTTCCGAGTGTTGATATAACAAGCGCGGCAGCCACCGCAATAATTTGCTTTCCGCATTTCTTGCCGTCGCGAATGTTTCGGACGATCGTGCCGACTCCTTCAATGAAGATTGCAGCAGCAAGCACGACCCCGAGAGACCGCGTGAAACCGGCTAAAGCGGTAAAAACAGCGGAAAGTATAAATTTATGCTTTTGCAAACAATAAAACGCACAGAAACAGAACAGCATGAAAAGCGGTTCCGTCATTGGTGAATTAAGAAAAATTGCACCCGGAAGGAGAAGCGAAAGCAGTGCGGCATGAACGGAACGCTTTTTGCCGAGAATTCCGTACAGCGTTAAATATGCCATTCCGGAGGCGAGGCACGTTGCAATTGTGTTGATAATTTGAGCTGACACAAAGCTGTTGTGAAAGATCGGATTGAGCATTCGCATAAGCAGAGGCAGCATCGGATAAAAAACGATCAGAAGGCGATCTTTCCCATCGTTTACATACCAGTTTTCAGCAATATTAATATAATGAGGGACATCGGTGTTGTGCTTTGACCAGGAAGTCTCCCATAATTCAAACAGATTGCCGCTGAAATCAGGGGTGAAAACCCGATAAAGCACCATTCCGAGAATGGTTGTAACAATGTGAATCGCCAGCGCGGCAAGCATAATCCGAGAAAAATCCCTGCGGGCGTTCGTAACAGGGACAAAGCTGCAAAGCCGTTCGCCGATGAGCGTCTTCAAAACGAGAGGAACGGCAGTGCAGGCCGCGAATGTGAAAAGAGCAAGCAGTGAGGCGGAAAGTATTCCGCCGCCGATGCTCATTGCCCGCAAGTTGGTTATGAAATAAAAAACATACAATGCAGCGGCAAAACATATGAGCACAGTTCTGATTATTCGAACTGCACGCCGAAAGCCCGTGCTGCCCGCTTCTTCCGCCGGTTTTGTTCCGGCGGTTTTATCGGTTAATCGAAAAAAACTCATCAATAAGTTGCGCACGGAATGAACCCATGCGCGGCTCCGTTCGTAAAATCAGCGGACAAACAGCAGGTTCGCGCCGCCCGGTGCTTAAATTATACATATTAATCTGCGGATTTCAAGCCCTGCCGCAAATTTGTCCGCAAAATCCGACCGTATGCCGCAATGCTACTCAATATCAACAACGCGATGTTTTTCCCACTTTGCAAACTTGAAATATAATGCGGTGATAAGACTGCACAAAAGCCAACCGGCAGGATAGCTCAGCGCAATGGGTTTAATTGTGTTGCTGATATAGTTCGCCATGATAAAAAGATAAATCTGACGAAATACAACAAATGAACCTATCATTATGAACATCGGTGTTCGACTGTTGCCCGCTCCGCGAAGCGCACCCGCAAAAATCTGATTGATGCAGCAGAAAACATAAAAGGGCGAAATCAGACGGAGAAGCATTGAACCGTAATCCACAATTTCACGTTTTTTATTAAAAAATTCAACAAGCTGCGGAGCAAAAATCAGCACCGGCACCATTAAAAGCGCGGTGCAGGCGACGGCCATAAGCATTCCGGCGCGGATTCCCTTTTTTGCGCGCGCAACCTGATTAATGCCCAGATTCTGCCCGACAAATGTTGTCACAGCGAGCGAAATGCTCTGCATCGGAAGGAAAAGGAACTGATCGATTTTGACATAGGCTGTCCAGCCGCCCATGCAGTCCTCGCCGAAACTGTTGATGTATGATTGCACGAAAACATTCGAAAATGCCGTAACAGCCATTTGAAGAGCGGCGGGAATGCCGACTTTCAGAATTTTTGCGAGCATGGAGCGATGAATGCGCAATTTCTTAAGCGAAAGCCGACAGCAGTTTTTTGCACGGAGGAGTACGATGAGAACAAGTGCGGCCGAAAGCGTCTGAGCGATGACAGTTGCGATCGCAACACCGGAAACTCCCATTTTGAACACAAGAACAAACACAAGGTCAAGCACAACATTTGTCAGCGCTGAAACAACAAGAAAATAAAAAGGGCGCTGTGAATCGCCGATCGCGCGAAGAATGCCGGAACCCATATTATAGAGCATAAGACTGATTATTCCGGAGAAATAGATAATAAGGTACTGCGTTGCCTCGGGACGTACGGAGTCCGGAGTTTCCATCAGATTCAGCATCAGCGGCGTCATTGCAATGCCGATAATGGTGAAAACAACGCCCAAGATAAGCGTCATCATCACAGACGTGTGAACAGCGTCCTGCACGCGCTCATGCTGTTTTGCACCGTAAAATTGCGAAATGACAACACTTGCGCCGGTGCTGAGCCCGAGGAACGTGTTTATCAGCATATTAATGATCGGGCCGACGGTGCCGACAGCCGAAAAAGCCGTGTCGCTGACATAGTTGCCGACGACCCAGCTGTCAACCGTGTTGTAGAATTGTTGAAAAAGATTCCCGAGCAGTAAAGGAATTGCAAAACACACAATATGACGTGTGATTCCGCCCTCCGTCATATCAACATCACGACGTTGACCGAAAGACTTTAATTTATCCAGCAGCTTCAAATCAGACCATCCCTTCGGGCATTGCCCGCTCTTCTCATTTTCAGCCTGATTATAGCACCAAAGTAATTTTTTGAAAACACAAAAATTAAATATTAATAAATATATTCGCTTTGCGAAAATAGATGAATTTAAGTTAAAACCGCGCAGCATTTCCCGGGAAATGAGCGGCGAGATGCAAAAAACAGAAAATTCCCGAGAAACAGTCCGTTTAAACAGAGTATTTCCCGGGAAATCATGTGAACAAATCAGCGTGAAAACAGACACATCAGACCGAGAGTCAAAAACGCAGTGGGTTATTTGTTACATTTTCTGAACAAATACTTGTCGATTTTATCTCGCATGGAATCGGAAATTTTGCGCTCGATCGGGAAAATCGGGGCATTGACAACTCGTTTCGAAAACTCCAGAGCCAAGTTAAGCGTTATGCCGAGTGCGTCCGCCGAGAGGAAACCGTTTGCAAGTGCATCGCGGCGATCGTGAATAAAGCCGGTTCCGTTTGCATTTACCCTCGTGAAGTTTATTGCAGGTATGCCCTTGTCGGAGAACGGAGTTCCGTCGCTTGAATAAACCTCCTCATGATATACAACGGCGGCGCCGAGTTCGTTCATCATCCCTTCAACATAACTCTTCATGGGCGCATCCCCCATGATAAATATATGCTCAGAGCCGAGAACGGGACCGGCCATATCGACGTTGACCATCAAACGATGCTTTTCAAGCTCCGCCTCGTGAGCGGCAACATACGCTTTGCTTCCGAGAAGGCCCTGTTCCTCTGAACCGAACCAGTTGAATTTTAATGTGCGGCGCGGAGGATTTGCCGCAAAATAGCGCAATAATTCCATGATGATCACGGAGCCGCTCATGTTATCATATGCGCCCGTTGAAAACAGAACGCTGTCGTAGTGCGCGCCGAACGACACGATTTCATCTGCAAGATCCGTTCCGCGCAGTGTAACGCATACGTTGCGTGATTCGCTCTCAGTCGCAGTACTGCTGACAAACAGCTTAACCTTTTTTGCACCTTTTGAAACAATTTCAAGCGCATCCTTCGCCTTCAAATTAACGAGGATGTTGTCGCCGAATTCGGCGGTGTAGGTTTCGCGAATTTTGCAGATACCGTGATCGGTTTCGTCATCTTTATCGAGGATGCTGCCGGTAAAACCGATTATTGCGGCAGGTTTTGCCTTTTGAATGCGCCCGTAAGCTTCAAAACCGAATCGTCCGTTGACAAGAACGGCCTTACCTTCAACACCGAGCAGATTTGCGGGGAGCGCGTTTTCAACGTAAACAAGTTCAAGCTCCAACCCGTCATCAGGTGTGCTGTCGGAACGCAGATAGGCTGTTACCGGGTATTCTTTCTCGTACGGCTCGGTAACGATCAACCTTGCCGCGGTAACGGTGCCGGTTGACGCCTTGAAAACTTCAATTTCACGTTGTATGTCCGAACGCGCCCATGTAAATGAGTCGATTTCGGCAAGCAGTGCCTCTGCCGTGCGGGTTTCTTCCGCCGTGCAGGACACGCGTTCGAAGGAGAGCTTGTTCAGCAGCTCAAATGCTCTTTTTGCGTTTACTTCCATTTTGGATTCCTTTCGTATTTTATCAGTAATTTAAATCAATTTCGGTTTGCCGCCGCATTCCGGCGGGCGTCCAAGCGTTCGAAATTATGCATCCAGTCGCCTTTGAAATAGTAGAGCGTGAAACAGACCGAGCTGAGCATCCATGTTATCGGATATCCCCAGAAAACTACGCGGATATCGGGAATAAAATGCACAGTTATCGTAATATATGCAACGCGGATAACGCACCAGCAAATCAGCATGATAAGCATCGGAACCATCGTTTTCCCCGCTCCCCGGATGATTCCGGCCATGCAGTGTGAAAGCGACAAAACACAGTAAAAAAGTGCTTCCGTTCGTGCCTGCATTGCGCCGAAAGCGACAACTTCGGGCGAACTGTTAAACATGGCAATAAGCGACGGTGCAAAAATCACAAAAACGATTCCGATGAGTTCCGCAAGTGCAACGCCGGAGACAAGCCCGAATGCAGTGCCCTTTTTTACTCTGTCATATTGCTTCGCTCCGAGGTTCTGACTTGTAAAAGTCGTAAGTGCAACGCTGAAACTTGTTACCGGGAGAAAAGCAAACCCCTCTATTTTGAAATACGCACCGCAGCCCGCCATCGCATCGGAGCCGAAATCGTTGATGTTGGATTGAACGATTACGTTTGCAAGCCCGATCACGGAATTCTGAACGCCTGTCGGCAATCCGGTCGCAAGCACTTCCCGAAGCATCGGCCAATCAATACGAACATCACGCGGGACGATTTTGTGTACGTCGTCAACAGTGGTGAGTTTAACGAATGAAATAATTGCACTCAGGAACTGCGATATAACCGTTGCTATTGCAGCCCCGCCGACGCCCCATTTAAAATATTTTACAAACAGAATATCAAGTACGACATTGGTTATTGATGAAAATATCAAATAGTAAAGCGGATGCCGACTGTCGCCGCGCGCCTGAAAAATGCCGTTGAAGGCATTATAAAGTACATTGCCGAGTGCGCCGGCAAAATATAGACGAAAGTATCGTATGGACTCAGGCAAAACGTCGGTGGGTGTGTTCATCAGGCGAAGAATAAGCGGCGTGAGAAGCATTCCGGCGGCGGTAAGGAACAAGCCCGACAGCACTGCAAATGCGGTTGTGGTATGAACGGCGGTATGAACTTTTTCATTTTCGCGTGCGCCGTAATATCGTCCGATAACAACTCCCGCGCCTACAAAAACGCCGTTAATGAATCCGACAAGAAGAAAAATCAAACTGCCGGACGAGCTGACGGCCGCAAGTGCCTGCTTGCCCAAATAACGGCCGACCACGAGGGAATCTGCAACATTGTAAAATTGCTGAAAAAGCTGCCCGATAAAAATCGGCAGCGCAAACAGACTGATTTTGCTGTAAATCTTGCCTTCCGTCATGAATCCGCACCTCTTCGTACTTTTTTCTTGATTATAGTGCCGTGCTGTCCGTTTGTCAACAGCGAAAACACAGTCGAGGTCGGCGCACGCGGCGGAACAAAACGGCAAAGGACGGACGGTGTTCAAAAATTACTTTGCGGGGATTGACAAATGCACAAGTTTATTCTACACTTAAAACACGGAAAAGGTAAAGTCCCTGACCGAAAAAAATCAAAGGAGTTATTATGGAAGCTGACAGCAGCACAAGTGCGGATGTTCCCAACCGAAACGAGAACATGATGCGCGGAAAACAAAAACATGTACTGAATGCGCCGAACAAACCCTGTATGACTCCTGCGGTTATACTGTTTTGCAATTGAAATTTTGCTGTTGAAACACAAGTGATTTCATATGGCAGGCTTTTGCGGCAGGCTTGGAGCGGAAGATTAGCCGTTCCTGTTTGCGTTCTTTCACATGAACCCGCAATTCCGCGTTCAAACTCCGGCTGAATCATCCGGGCAGCGAGATTTGAGAAAAAAACCATAGGGAACTTCCGAAAAATTATTGCGCGAACAACAGCCTGAAATCGGGGTATACTCGGAATTTGCTGCGTATCCGTGCAATAAGTCATCGGCAGCTTTTCTCAATCGAAACCATGCTGCAAGCGCAGGTCTTTTGCCTTGTTTCTCGACCTGCGGCTTTCAAAAGAAGAACAATGGCAGTGTTTTCAACAGATTTATCGCAGACGGTGGAAGTTCTGCTCGAGCGCAAGAATTACAACAGCGTGAAAGATATTCTTTCAACCGTTAACCCGGCAGATATTGCCGTGATTTTTCGTGATCAGCCTGCGCAGCGGCTGCTCATGCTTTTTCGCCTTTTGCCAAAGGAAACGGCGGCGGATGTTTTCGTTGAAATGGAACCCGTGCTGCAGGAGCAGCTGATAAATGCTTTTTCCGACAAAGAGCTTGCTGATATTGTGAATGAAATGTATGCGGATGACGCGGCGGATCTTGTGGAGGAGATGCCCGCAAGCGTTGTTAAGCGCATACTGAAGCAGGCTTCGCCCGATGTTCGGCGTGACATAAACGAATTGCTGAAATATCCGGAGGACAGCGCAGGAAGCATAATGACTCCGGAATTTGCGGATTTGCATTCATCCATGACCGCCGCGGAGGCACTGGATCATATTCGGCTGACCGGAGTAGATAAGGAAACGATTGACATCTGTTATGTAATCGAAAAACGCAGGCTTATCGGCCTTGTTTCTTTGCGCACGCTTGTGCTTGCCAATGCGAGGGCCGTTGTTTCCGATCTGATGGATGAAAATGTTATCTCCGTCGGAACACTTGATGATATTGCAGTTGTTGCGGATATGTTCGCAAAATACGACTTGACAGTCATGCCTGTTGTGGACGGCGAAAACAGGCTGGTAGGTATAGTTACGGTTGACGATGCAATCGACGTTATGCGTGATGAAGCGACTGAAGACATTGAAAAGATGGCCGCTATCACCCCGTCGGACAAACCGTATCCGCGGCTCAGCGTGACGGATCTGTACAAAAGCCGCATACCGTGGCTGCTGCTTTTGATGCTTTCAGCGGTTTTCACACAGCTGATAATCGGAAAATTCGAAGCTGCGCTTGCAGCAAACATCATCCTGACATCGTTCATCCCGATGCTGATGGACACGGGCGGCAATTCCGGCAGCCAATCATCCGTAACGATTATACGCAGCCTTTCTTTGGCGGAGATTCGGTTTTCTGATATTTTTCGGATCATGTTCAAGGAGATGCGCGTTGCATTGCTTTGCGGCGCAACGCTCGCTGTTGTAAACTTCGGAAAACTGATGCTGTTCGACAGACTGGGGGTTTTTGTTTCGCTGACGGTAAGCCTGACACTCTTGGCAACGGTCGTTGTTGCAAAGTTTTTCGGCTGCACGCTGCCCTTGCTTGTGAAAAAAATCGGACTCGATCCCGCTGTCATGGCAAGTCCGATTATTACAACAATTGTTGATGCGATTGCGCTGCTTATTTATTTTGCAATCGCTTCTGCAATGCTCGGCATTTGAGCAAAACAAAAAAGTATGTTGATTTTGCACAAAACACAGCAAAATACGGAGGATAAATGGTAAATCTCGGCAACGATTGGGACGAAATTCTTAAAGACGAATTTCAGAAAGACTACTACAGGAATTTGCGGAAGTTCCTGGCTGATGAATACAGAAAATGCGTTGTGTATCCGAATATGTATGATATTTTCAATGCGCTTCGATATACATCGTTTGAAAACACGCGGGCAGTGATACTTGGACAGGATCCGTATCACGGGCCGCACCAAGCGCACGGGCTTTGCTTCTCCGTTTTGAAAGGCATTGCCCCGCCTCCGTCCCTGAAAAATATTTTTCGGGAACTTTCCGACGATGTCGGGTTCATTCCCCCGCATCACGGAGAGCTTACCGAGTGGGCAAAGCAAGGCGTGTTGATGTTGAATTCGGTTCTCACGGTGCGCGAACATCAGCCGAACAGCCACAAGGGAATGGGCTGGGAGATTTTTACGGACAGGGTAATTTCCGAGCTTAACAAAAAGACGGAGCCGGTTGTTTTCCTGCTTTGGGGAGCGAATGCGCGGCAAAAAGCAAAGGTCATCACAAACCCGATTCATGTAAAGCTTGAAACGGTGCACCCGAGCCCGCTTTCGGCCTACAACGGATTTTTCGGCTGCAAACATTTTTCAAAGTGCAACCAAATCCTTGCCGATTCGGGACAGAGAACAATCGAGTGGCAGCTTTCGGATTAAGCTTTGAACAAAAATCAAAGAAGCTGAAGATTTTGGACGAGCCTGCCAAGCCCTTTGAGCACCTGAAATGGGCCAACGGCCGGACGCCGGATCTGGCAACCTATATGAAGGAGCATCCCTATATGTATGCCAGTGACAATGTCCGGGCGGTGTTCCGGGTGGCCAAGGAGCAGTTTGCCCTGAATTTCGCCCCGGATGTGACGGTGCCGGAGCCAAAAAAACTGCTGAAAAATGTAAAAAATCAGTTGCAGCAAGCACTGAAAAAATATACTTGACGGAGGAATAGAAATGGAAAAGAAAAATGCGCTGAATTTTCTTCTGTATAGCTACTTCGGAGTAACGAGCGACAGCGACGAGAACGAATTGCTCAGAGCAGCGGCAAGCCGGGCATATCAGGATGCTGCAAGCCATGTTCTTTCTGTCTGTAATAAAAACGAAAAAGATGGACTGCGAAATGCAGGATGTGACACCTTAGTGACATTTTTACGGGAGCTTTCGGTTGAGGATTATGATGCAGCACACAAGGAGCTGTGCGGGAAATTGGAGTCGCTGTATAGCGGAAGGACAACGGAAGCCCGTGGTTTTACCTACGGCATTGCGCAGAAGTGGGTCAATATGACGATGAAATATATTTTCGTTTTATCGACACTTATCGAAAACAAGGAATTTTCCACAAAATATGCAGCTCGGCTCCCCGAAAAGAAAATGCACATACCGCTGGACAGTTATATGCTGGAGTACATTGCACAAAAGGATACCAAGAGGTTTGTCGGCTCTCCATGTATGAAGATCCCTGCAAAAGGTGAAAATGGCGGTGAGACATATTATTCTTCCAATAAAACGCTCGCGTGGAGCAAATATCCTGATGATGATACATATATGAAGGTTCAGAATGGAGTGCGAGAGAAGATGCGTAGCAGTTGGGAATCCCCATTGGACTGGGAAGGTCCTGCATGGATTGAGGTTGCAAAATCGAGGAAAAATAAATAAGGGCTTCCTTAAGAGGGGCTGTTGCATTAGTCCCCAAAACAAAACCGGGCAACTCAAGAAGGGTTGTCCGGTTTGCTGCTTTCGTGTATAATTAAATTGCTCAAAAACCAACAGAAAGCGAGCTGATTGTACAATGAAAACGAGCAAAAATCAAGCAGTCATGCCGATAAATGTTGCAACAATGATTGACGAAAAAGATCCGGTATTTAAAATGGCCGATATTCCGGAAAAATCAGATTACAGAAAACTGTATTCAAGTTACCGCAGGCGGTGGAGAAAGATTGACCCTGAGGTCGTGTTTTCGATTGTTGTATATGCAAACATGCAAGGAATTTTCTCGAGCAGAGCTATAGAAGAAGCGTGCAAAACCGACATCAGGTTTATGTGGCTGCTGCAATACTAACCGGCACCGGATCATACCACGACAGCAATATTTCTTGAAAAAAACATGAACGGATGTGCAGAAGGGCTTTTTTGCCAACTTGTTCAAAAGCTTTCGGAAATCGGCGAGATTGAATTCGAATCAATGTTCGTTGACGGAACAAAAATTGAAGCCAATGCAAGCAAGTACAGCTTTGTTTGGGCAAAGGCAGTGGAGAAAAACCTTGTTAAACTTGATAAAAAGGCAGAACAGGCGGTGCTTTCAATGTCCGAAAAATATGGTTTCGGCGAAGGCATCGGCCTTGAACGGGCTGTTGATTGGCTTCACTCCATTGCCCGTTTCAGGCAGGAGGGGTTTGTTTACGGCAAAGGCCGGAGGAAGACCGAGCTTCAAAAAGATTGTGAAAAGCTTGAAGGGTATCTGAGAAAACGCAGTGAGTACGCAGAAAAACTCCGCATATGCGGCAATCGGAAGAGTTATTCAAAGACGGACCTCGAAGCAACTTTTATGAGAATGAAAGACGACCACATGGGAAACGGACAGTTCAAACCCGGGTACAATCTTCAGATAGGCGTTGAAAGCGAGTATATAGTTGGTCTCTGATTATTTTCGAACCCGAACGACACAACAACATTGCTACCATTTCTTGAACGAACAGCGGAAGGAACCGGCCGAAGGCACGGCAATATCGTTGCGGATGCAGGGTATGCAAGCGAGGAAAACTACACTTACCTTGAAAGCATGGAGCAAAATGCATACATCAAACCGGCGGATCATGAACTGAAGAAAACAAGGAAATTCAAGAAAAACATCTATCACAAGAATGATATGCCGTGCAATGCGGAGAGTGACAGCTTTACATGCCCGAATGACAAAAGACTGCTTCATGCATATGACAGAACCGGAAAGACTGATAACGGCTGCATGATATTGAAAAGTTATTATGTTTGTGAGGACTGTTCTGGCTGCTCCCGCAGGGAAAACTGCTTTAAGAGACAGTACGAGAACCGTAAAACAGAACTTTCAAAAACAATGCATCGTCAAAAAGATGAAGCAGAAAAACGCATTTCAACCGATAAAGGCATTCTTCTCCGAATGAACCGTTCGATCCAAGTTGAAGGTGCTTTCGGCGTTTTAAAACAGGATTACGGGTTCGGAAGATTCCTCACCCGAGGGAAGACCAACAACGAAACCCGCCTTTTTATCCTCGCAACAGCATTCAATATCCGAAAACTTTGCAGTCGGCTTGCTGACGGACGATTCGGGAAAGCACTGTTCGAACCGAAAACAGCCTGATATAACCTTCCGAGAACAACAAAACCTGAGCAGATCTGTTTGCCGTACACAAAATCACGCTTTCTGCATGAGCCGGCTTCGCTTGAACCGAAAAATGTAATGTCCGGCACTCCACGGATTGCCCTCCTAAAAAAGAAAGAGGCTGCTGCAAATATGACTTGATTTTGCAACAGCCCCCGGACAGGCTTAATCCAGTAATTCGGTTATATCGCACTTCAAGGCTTTGGCAAGACGCAGCACAATATCAAATTGAGCTTTGTTAATATCTTTGCCTTTCCGTTCATAAGCACGGATGGTATTGAGGGAAACACTGGATTCGCGGGCAAGCTCCTCCTGTGTCAATCCGCAATGCTTTCTTGCTGCTTTCAGCTTGCTTTCACTTTTTTCAAAGTGAGCATCGAGGACTTCGTAGCTTTTTTCGATGTCCGCTTCGTGAAGCGTTCCGTAAAGTCCGAGAAGCTCATTGTACGGAACCGTGTCGAGGATACTTTTGAATGTGCGACCGGAGTACCATTGATAATGGGTCAGCATCCATCCCACCCAATAAACAGGGCTGCGTTCATAGCTTTCGATAAGCTTTGTATCGTAGGTTTTGCCGGTGGTCTTTTCCATGACCTCTAAGAAAAGCTCCAATCCGCTTTTGCCTGCAATGTATTTGGGATTGCCACTTTCTATTTCCTCTGCAACGTCGGATTGAATAAAGCGTTTCAAGAAGTCTTCGCCGTCCATTCCGAACTCGACTACTGCGTAATGGAGCATATTACCGACAGCACGGGAAGCCTTACTCAGATATAACTGACTGTAGGCGTGGGTCGTCATTTTTCATATCCTCCCTTATAATATCCAGAACGAAAATATCGTCCATGAGTTGGTGCAGGTCTTTTTTGTGGCTTGCGTAAGTTGTTCGTGCGCTTTGGTCCCGTTCGGCTCGCTTGAAGTAATATTCCCGATAATCGGCAACCTCGTAGCCGATAAATTCAATACGCTCAAAGGAGCGTTCTGAAAGCAGAACGACCTGTTCGCCCAGAGTACCGAGCTTCATTGCCATATTTAAGTCACGCAAAGAGATTGTGTTGTTCACAAAATCTTCTGCAAAGGAAAAATAAGAATCATCGGCACGATAACCAATCATCACATCGACGTTGGCTGTCTCCGGCATAAAGCGATTCAAAATAAACTCCCTTGCGTTATTGCCGATTGGAGAAGTAATGTCGAACTTCCTGTGAGCAAGCAAAACGGCAAGCCAGTTCAGAATGTTGAACTCACCCTTTGTCAAGTGCATGACATTCAGCCCGCCAAGGGACAAATGATATTTGTTTGAATAGCCGCCATTTTTAATAGGGCAAGCCCACTCTTTTGCAAGCTCGTTGTTCTCTGTGCAGTAAAAGCCCTGTCCGTAGTCATTATATTTTTTCCCGATACCGAACTTCGGCACCTCAACGATTTGCTGAGAGCCGTGGTAGATAACTATATCCTGTTTCATAGCCGCCTCCATAAGTAATACCGTGGTATTAGTTTATTCTCATTATAATACTGTGGTATTAGTTTGTCAAGGGGTACGCCGAAAAATACACCGAAAATACACGAATTGAAAGGAGAAGTCTATGGCTGAAAATAAAAAGCAGACCAATAAAGAACGGCTGAAAGACATCACCGACAGCATAGAGCGTGGGATTCAAGACCTGTTTCAGTCGGATAAGTACGCCAAATATCTCCGCACAATGAGCCGTTTTCATAAGTATAGCGTAAACAACACCATGCTCATCTATATGCAGAAACCCGACGCTACTTTGGTAGCTGGCTTCAACAAATGGAGAGACCAGTTTGAGCGCAACGTGATGAAGGGCGAAAAAGGCATCAAAATCATCGCTCCCACACCCTTCAAAAAGAAAATCAAGCAGGAAAAACGAGACCCAGACACGAGCCTGCCCATGCTTGATGCGGACGGTAAAGTTATCACCGAGGAAAAGGAAATCAAAATCCCGATGTTCAAGCCCGTAACGGTGTTTGACGTGTCGCAGACAGACGGAAAGCCATTACCGCAGCTTGCCTCCGACCTTTCGGGCAATGTTCAGAACTACGAGGTCTTTATGGAAGCTCTGCGGTGCTCTGCTCCCGTTCCCATCGAAATTCCCCCTATCCGTGACGGCTCGGACGGCTATTTCTCTCTGGACAAGCAGAAAATCGCCATCCGCGAGGGTATAAGTGAAGTTCAGACTGTCGCTGCCGTCGTTCACGAAATTGCACATTCCAAGCTGCACAATCAGAAGAAAATCGAGGAACCGAAAGACGCTCCGAAATACCAGGAAGTCGAAATCTTCGATGTACCGGCTCTGTTCTCTAACAGGCGTATTGCTCTTGCTGATTTGCCCGAAGGACTGTATCGCTATGATTTGCGTGGCTCTGACGATGACCCCGGTATGCCTGTAACTGTCGAGCAGAATGTAACCGTCAATCACGCCGGTGCGATTATTACGGCAAAGCCCCTTGACCTTGGCAAAGACGGTCGCCTGTTCTTAACCGAAGAAACTGGCTTAAAATTTGTCGGCAGCGAGATTTTCATGCAGCGTTTCTTCAACGAACAGCAGAAAGACCGCAACACCGAGGAAATCGAGGCAGAAAGCATTTTCTTTGCTGTGTGTGCCTATTACGGTATCGCAACGGGCGAAAACAGCTTCGGCTATATCGCAGCCTGGTCGAAAGATAAGGAATTAAAAGAGCTTCGTGCAAGCCTTGAAACCATCAACAAAACCTCCTCCGAGCTTATCACCGACATCGACCGCAACTATGCGGAGATTATGAAAGAGCGTGAAGCAGCAATGGCGATGGAGAACGATGAAAAGCCACTTGCGGAAATGAATATCCTTGAAATGGTGGATTATTTCATGGAGCAAGGCATGACCGAGGAACAGGCAAACGACCTTGCTAACTCCGAATGGCAGGCAAGGAAAATCAACGAATCGGCTAATAAAAACAAATCGTCTTAACCGGTCATCGAACCTCCGGCCGAAGAAGCCACACCAATACAAGCCCCCGATAATGGGCATATGCCCGACCTGTCCATGTCCGTGGAAGCGATGAACGCATACGGTTACACCGATTCCGATATGCTCCCTCTTTCCAAGGAGCGAGCATTGGAACTGTTTGAGCGAGATGTTCCCATCTATGTGCTCTACGAGGACAACACCGAAGCTATGGCATTTGAAGCCGATGACATTGTACTGTTCTCCGGTTGCTTTGGTATCACCCGTGAGGATTGGGATGCCATCAAGGACGAAGTGCCGCCGATGGATTTGGAGCTTATCCGGCAGAAACGTGAGCAGGCGTTCCTTGAAAAACCCGGCGACACCTACGCTATCTACCAGTTAAAGCGTGATGATGTCACCGCAAATTTGCGTTTTATGAACTCCGAATATTTGCAGAAAAAAGGCATTGAGCCGCAGCACGAGAACTACGAGCTTGTTTATACCGGAGCTTTGACCAAGGATGGAAGCCAGGTTAAAAAGCTGGAGGATTTATACCGCATTTTTAACATTGAGCATCCGCAGGACTTCACGGGACACAGCCTGTCTGTCAGCGACATCGTGGCACTAAAGCAGGCGGGCGTGGTATCATATCACTATGTTGACAGCATCGGCTACAAGGAATTGACCAACTTCCGCACGACCGAGAATTATCTGAAAAATGCCGAAATGCAGATGGAAGACGATTTTGGAATGATTGACGGCATTATCAATAACGGTCCGAAAGAAGAACCCAAGCCTGTCAAGCAAACGGAAGAAACTAAAAAAACCTCTGTTCTCGCAAAGCTCCGGCAGTATCAAAAAGAAGACAGAGAGAAAACGACACAGCACAGAAGTGCGGAAAGGGATTTGATATGATGAACTTTACCAACGATGAAATGAATCTTATGTGTATCTATGATACTGGAAGCAGAACAGGGCTGATAAATGCCCTTTCCGAAATGCGAAAGGAATTGGATGCCGATGAAGCCGCACTTCGTGAGCTGACCGATTCCGTACTGAATAAGCTCTCCGCTATACCCGATGAGGACTATGAGAAGTTGGAGCTGTACCCCGATTTTGACGAGTGATTAGCTAATCGTCGGATTTTTGAGCGTTCACAGAAAAGTTAAAAGCCATAATGCGTATACTCTCTTGACGGAGCGGGAATACTATGGTAAAATATGATTGACCATAGATTTTCATAAAACACGGAGGTGCGTTATGGCATATATTACACGGGAGCTTGAACGTAAGTTCTTAAAGCTCAATGACTTTTTCAAGGTTATCCTTGTTACAGGCGCAAGGCAGGTAGGCAAAACGACGATGCTGAAGCATTTAGCTGAGAGCGACAGAACCTATGTCACGATGGACAATACAATGGCGAGAGAGCTTGCACAGTCTGACCCTGTGCTGTTCTTTCAGACCTATAAGCCGCCTGTCCTTATTGACGAGGTACAGAAAGCCCCGGAGCTGTTCGAGCAAATCAAAATCATTTGCGACGAAAGCGATGAAAAAGGTCTCATTTGGCTGACCGGTTCGCAGCAGTACAATATGATGAAACGAGTGCGTGAGACCCTCGCCGGAAGAATCGGCATCTTGGAGCTGTACAGCCTATCCGCAAGGGAAAAAGCAGGGCTTGTGTTCGACACGGATTTGGACTTCTCGCTTGCTACCTTGCAGGCAAGGCAGCGCAAGCTCCCGAAAAATGATGTGGTTCAGGTATTCTATCACATTTGGGAGGGCGGTATGCCCCAGGTGCAGGGCGTGGACGACGAACTTCGGCAGGAATATTTCAATTCCTACGTTGACACCTATTTGATGCGTGATGCTACCGAAGCTGGTGGAATTACCGACACCGTTCGCTTCCGCAAGTTTCTTGTGGGCTGCGCTTCTCTTGTTTCGGAGCAGGTCAATTATTCCACATTGGCTGAATCCGCCGACATTGTGCCGAGTACCGCAAAAGAATGGCTGAAAATTCTCGTTGGCTTGAACATCATTTATCTGTTAGCCCCCTATTCCAACAATGAACTTAAACGCCTAAGTAAAACGCCGAAGCTATACTTCTGCGATACCGGACTCTGCTCGTATCTTTCCATGTGGCTGACGCCGGATACGCTGCGAAATGGTGCTGCAAGCGGGCATTACTACGAGAACTATGTTGTGATGGAGCTTGTCAAGAACTACGCCTATGCAAAGTCCAAGGTAAACCTCACCTACTTCCGGGATTCCAACGCAAAAGAGATTGATGTGTTTGTTGAGGAAAACAACGTCATCCATCCGCTGGAAATCAAAAAGAGCGCTGCGCCCGACCGTCGTGAAGTCAAAAAGTACAGCGTCATTGATAAGGCTTCCTTGAAGCGTGGCAACGGCGGCATCATCTGTATGTGCCAGGAGCCGATCCCGATTGACGCGGATAACTGCTTTATCCCGAGCAATCTAATCTAAACAATTTCAAACAGTATAAGAAAGCATCTCTGCGGAGGTGCTTTTCTTATACCCAAAATCAAAAGAAGGAGGACAGACTATTGCCAAGTAAATTGCAATTTTACACGCAGATGGCAGACATCACCGCAAGACAAGTTACGGGCAGCTTCGGCGAATGGACGGCATTTCTTGAAACGATGGGACGGCTATATAAATATCCGTTCCATGAGCAGTTGATGATTTTCGCTCAGAAGCCGAACGCAACCGCCTGTGCCGATTATGACCTTTGGAATAAACAGATGGGCAGATATGTCCGCCGTGGCTCCAAAGGGATTGCGCTCCTTGATACCACCGGCGATATTCCGAGGCTCAAATATGTGTTTGACGTTTCCGATACAGGCGGCAGGGAAAATTCCCGCCGTCTTAATCTTTGGGAATACAAAGACGAGCATCACGACTCCGTTACCGCAGATTTGGAGAACCGTTTCGGTGTGTCCGGTGAAAAAGGTCTTGCCGACCAACTGGAACAGATTGCATCTAAGCTCGTAACCGAATACTGGAACGACAACCGCCGTGACATGCTCGGCATCCTTGCCGATTCCTTCCTTGAGGAGTATGATGATTATAACGTAGAGGTTGCTTTTAGAAATGCCGCTACCGTCAGCACCACCTACGCTCTTATGTCTCGCTGCGGACTGAACCCCGGCGATTACTTTGAGCATGAAGACTTTTTAAGCGTATTCGACTTTAACACCCGTGATACGATTGCCGTACTCGGTTCGGCTGTCTCCAACAGCAGCGAGCAGATTTTAAGGCAAATCGCCGTCACAGTAAAAAATTACGAGCGAGAAGCAAGCCTGCAAAGGCAGGCAGAAAGGACACAGGATTATGGAGAACAAACTGAACTACACGCAGAACGGAGATTATTTAATTCCGAATCTGACCTTGAACGAGACCGAAACGAAGCCCCTTGGCAAGTACGGTCGCATGAGGAAGAAGTATCTGCAGGAGAATCGTCCGGTGCTGTGGAACAGCATGATTTTGTCGGAGACTCTGTACCCGCATCTGAGGGAAATCGACGAGACGGCGAACCGGAGACTGGAACAGATGATGCCCGAACTGATGAAGCAGAACGGCGTGACGGAGGAACTGAAAGCCAGCGACCCGATGATGTGGACGGGCTTGATGAACAATCTCAAGCACCAGGCAGAAGAAGTAATTCTCGAAGAACTGATTCACAGTTAAGCGAACAGCTTACCCTCTTTGATGCTGGGTTGTTCCCGACAGAACAAGAACAAATCGCTATCATAGATGAAGCGGAGAGTGTAAAACCTACACCCTTCGCTTTTTCTTTTGTCCAAAGCGATATTGACGATGTGCTCCGTCTCACCAGCAATTCCGAGCATACACGAATGAATGTAGCCGCCGCATTCCAAAAACAGAAGCCGATAGAAGAAATCGCAGAACTGCTCAAAAAGGAATATCACGGCGGTGCCGGTATCAAGTCTGATAACGGCGAGTTCTCTGTATGGTATGCCGAGGACGGTATTCACCTTGCAAAAGGTCGCGCCGCAAGATATTCCCGTTCCGCACAGGTCATTTCGTGGCAAACCGCCGCCGAGCGTATCGGTCAGCTTATGGATGAGGGTAAGTTTGCCTCCAATGTGGAGCTTGGCGAGGCTGAGCTGCACGAGCGCACCAAGCTTTCCCATAAGCTGTGGTATCTCCGTGGAGATTTGAGCGACGATGCAAGAGAAATCGGTATGCTCTCCACCTTGGAAGATTACCGAAAAGGCGGTTTTCCCGATGCAACGGAACGCTTGGCGGAGGATTTGAAGAACCCTTCTATCCGTCAGAAAATTGCTGCCGATTTCTCCGCATTTATGGAAGCCTACAAGGAGGAAGACCGTAATGTTCTGCGTTTCCGTTACCACAAGCCTGTTGAGATTTGGAACGCTATGCAAGACCTCAACCTGCCAAGACGGGAATATGCCTCCGATATGGCAGAAGTCCCACAGGTGGGAATGTTCATCACAGAGGATGAGATTGACGCTACTTTGACCCGTGGGAGCAGCGTTGAGGGCAGTAAAGGTCGCATCTACGAGCATTTTACCAGTGCTCACAATTCCAAAGAAAAAGCGGATTTTCTAAAGAACGAGTATGGTCAAGGCGGCAGCTCTCATGCGGTGTCGGGAAAGGGCTGGATTGAAGGCTCCGGTAAGGGTATCCGCCTGCAAAAGCCCGATTGTGCCGATGTGGAGCTGAATTGGAACAAGGGTGCCGCAAGGTTTGAAAGC
>OGOV01000750.1_pt1 | contig 32158 bp, 25 predicted proteins | sample 1552711 | NCBI WGS metagenome assembly OGOV01 (sample SAMEA2580216, study PRJEB22360) | human gut metagenome | biome: human gut; feature: human-associated habitat; material: faeces | place: Denmark | collected 2008/2010 | reverse complement strand
CCGCCGATAATCTTGCGATACAGTGCCACAAGCTCGCCCAGACGTGCCGCATCGTAATCACGGCCGTCAATTCTCAGCGCTGCTACACCTGCTTCCGCCATATGCTGCACATTGGCAGTCATCGAAAGCTCATGCGCATTCAGAATATGCATGCGGCAGAACTGGTCCGTAACAATCGGGAAGCGTGCATCCTTGCGGTCACCCAGGAACAAAGGCTCTGCACAGTTAAACTTGCAGGCACCCTTATCCAACGCACCCAGGAAGCTGCCACCTACGCAGTATTCGGAAACCATCATTTCCAAACGTCCCTGAATCATGCACTCCAACGGCAGCGGGCTGACGCTCACAAGATGCTCAACCTGCGCCATGGTCAGCTCGGGGCTGAGCACTGCGCCTGCAGCGCCCTGCTCCTGCCAAAACTGCAGTGTCTGGCTATTGAAGATGTTCAAAGACATATCTGCTACCAAATTGAGTGCAGCATGCTTCTTCGCCAATGGCCACAAGCCGTTGTTGTTTATGTAAACAAAATCCGGCTGCAGCTCTTCCCACAGAGTGAAGAGCTTGTCGAAATATGCCAGCTGTGCTTCTTTAATGATACGCGGAGTAGCAAAGGCCAGCTGACGGCCTGCCTTGCGCACCAGCTTGGCAGCCTTAGCATAATCCGCCTCGGACGGCAGCTGATGATTGAAGCAGTCACCGCCGAAGAGAATGCGTTCAGCACCTGCCTGCAGCGCAGCATTGACCTTCTCAACGCTGTCGCAATGCACTACCAGAACGGATTCATGCTGTTTAGCCTTATGTGCCTGCGGCACTAATTGCTCGCTGAAGCTGTGCACCGCTGTGCGCGCCGGTGCGAAGGCATTCAGACGCGCTGCATCCAATGCCTCGCATGCCATACGGCGTGCTTCGTTCATTTCGCTCATCGGCACCATAACATTTTCATCATGCTCAAAGCACAGGCTGTTCAGGAAATATTCTGTCGTACCCAAGCGGTCCAGCTGCTTGCGCACACCGGCCTCATCCAGCGCACGCTTGCGTGCTGCCTCTACGATAAAATCTGTTTCGCCGTATCCGACATTGCCTTCATCATCCGTCAGCGTAACGGTCATGGGCTCGCCCAGACGTGCAGTAACAACGGCATCTACCGGAATGCGTTTTTTAGCGTCCGGTCCGAAGAACTGCTGCGCATAGCTCATCAGTCTGCTGTCGAGAGTACGGAAAACGCGGTCATTCAAACGTACACCGTTAGGCACATCAATCGTTACCTGCTGGCCGGGGGCAGCGCTCTGCACACTGTTGCCGCCGCACAGCATATCCGTAACAGTGGTGCCCACACGTCCGCCGACGCTTACCCAGAATTCCAGTCCGTCGCCCAGATGCAGCTCCTTATCCAGCTTGATAACTGCCTTATTACGGTTTTTATCCAGCTTCGCTACACGGCCGATAAGCACACCGCGGTTGTTGGGACGCCGGTCGCTCATCATTGTGCGTCCGGGACGGCGCTCCAGATAAGCGGTGGTAAAGTCACGGTTGAAGATTTGCTCGATATTCGCCAAATCTTCTTCCGGCACGTTGTAGTCACCGGCAAGATAGCTGTCAATCGCACGGCGGTAAGCATCTACTACTACCGCAACATATTCCGGACGCTTCATGCGTCCTTCGATTTTGTAGGACACAACGCCTGCGTCAATCAGCTGCGGCAAAATGCTCAAGGTATTCATATCCTTAGGGCTCAGCAGATACTGGCCTGCATCCTTGCCCTGCAGCATGTCCTCATCCTTCGCGTTGAGCAGCTTATACGGCAAACGGCAAGGCTGGGCACAGCGTCCGCGGTTGCCGCTGCGGCCGCCGATAAGGCTGCTCATCAGGCATTGACCGCTGTAGCATACGCACAAAGCGCCATGGATAAAGGTTTCGATTTCACTGCCTCGGCTGCAGGCGGCACCGATTTCCTTCAGGCTCAGCTCGCGTGCCAATACGCTGCGCTCCATGCCTGCACCCATAGCGAAGTCTACACCGCTGCTGTTGGTAATGCTCATCTGCGTGCTGGCATGCAACGGCAGCTCCGGCACAATTTTCTGCGCCAGGCGGATAACACCCAAATCCTGCACAATGAGTCCGTCTACGCCCACGTTATTCAAAAACAGCAGGTAAGCGGATAAAGCCTCCAGCTCGCTGTCATCAACCAAAGTATTGACGGTAATATACAGGCGCACATGGTGCATATGCGCAAAATACACCGCCTTCGCCATTTCCTCTTCATCAAAATTGCTGGCATAGGCACGTGCGCCAAAGGCTTTACCGCCCATATATACAGCATCGGCGCCGGCGTTTACCGCTGCCTCCAATGCTTCCCAGCTGCCTGCGGGAGCAAGCAGTTCTATTGTTTTCTTTTCCATATGTTATCTACCTTTCACGCACTGCTGCCAGCAGTCTGTCATATCTGGCCTGCAGGCTTTGCAGCTCTTCTGCCAGCACAGCATTTCTTTGCTGCATTTCCTGCTCGAGCGCAGCATATTTTTCCTGCATTTTCTGTTCTGCTGCTGCGCACTTTTGCTGCAGCTCCTGCTCCATCGCAGCGCATTTTTCCTGCATTTTTTGCTCCGCTGCCACGGATTGCTGCTGCATTTCCTGTTTCAGAGCAGCGCATTTTTCCTGCAGCTCCAGTCTGTCTGCAGCCAGATCGAGCGCCGTCCAGATGGCGATTTTATCTGTCTGCAGCAGCTTTTTGCTTTCTGCCAGCTCCTGCATTCTTCTGTCTACCTCTGCTGCTATTTTCAGCACCTGTTCTTCTGAAGCAGAGGTCGTTAATGCATAGGTACTATTATATATTTTTACAGAAACTGATGCTTTTTCCATAAACACATCCTCTAGCTTATTCTGCGATAACGGTAAAGTTAAAGCTTTGCAGGCTCATTTTTTCCCAAGAGCGCTTATAATCCATGCGGATATTATAGGTACCGGGCTTGGTAACTGCCAGCACCAGAATTTCAACGCCGGGCGCACCCATTCTTTCCTCGTCACCGCGCGGAATGGTAAACGAGCTGCCTACCTTGCTTACTGCCGGTGAGCTGCAGGCAAATTGCCAACCGTAGCCGGTGGAAGGATTGCTGTCCAGCTTCAGCGCCATCAGTCCGCTTGCAGGCAGACGCAGTGTTTTGCCCGCAGCCTTATCGGTAATTTTCGCCAGCTGCAGCAAGCGTCCTGCTTCGCCGATGCGCAGGGAGGTAACTACATCCCTGTAGGGCACAAAGCTGCTGTAGGCAGCATTTTTCTTGCTGCGCACAAACAAGCCCTCTTCACCAAAGAGCACATTATCATAATTGCCCAAAGCTGCCTTTACGTTATCATTATCGACAAAGAAATCCGTAACCTCGAACTCCTTGCCGGTGGTCAAATCAAGATTCAGTCCGGTGTGTGCCTTGCGTCCGCCGTTGGCTGCCTCCAGCAGCAGGCTCACCAAACTCGGACGGTTCAGCATCACCTTATAGGTTACACTTCCCTGACCGCCAACCTCCTTGACCAGCTTAGCTGCAGCATCGCGCACCATAGCGTTGGCCTGTTTTTCCAGCTCTGCGTAATTACTGCCGTCAATGTAGGGCAGCGTTGCCGTTGCCTTGCCTACAGAGGTCTGTTCGGTAAGCACCGTTGTCTGCTGGTCTGCCAATACCGGCAGAGATAAACATAAGCATAATAATGTTGTCAACAGGATTTTCATAGCCTGCAGCTCCTTTCCAAAAACAATGTTCCAAGCCTTGAACCTCTTGGTAAAAATTAAGCAGGAAGAAAAGCCCTCCTGCTTAATTAAAGCAATCGCGCTAAAACTAGCCGCCAATCGCTATTTTACAATCATAAACTTTTAATGAACTCAACAGCCTTTTCCAGACGTGCCAGAGTTCTTTCCTTACCCAGCAGAACCATAACGTCAAACATACCGGGGCTTACGGTGCGTCCGGTCAGAGCCAGACGAGTCGGATGGATAACCTTGCCCAGAGCCAGACCGTTGTCGGCAGCAATCTTATTGTATGCTGCTTCGGTAGAAGCCAGGTCATATACATCATCAGCCTTAATTGCTGCAATGCATTGCTCCAGAACAGGAATATTTTCTGCCTTGAAGTGCTTAGCCACACCCTTTTCATCATATTCTTCAACATCCTTGAAGAAGTAAGTGGAAGCATCGGCAACCTCCTGCAGAGTTTTAACGCGTACACGTACAACGTCTACGAGCTTTTCAAAGTATGCTTCGTTGGCAGCATCGTTGAACCATTCTTCGGTTACCAGGCCGTCTTTAACGAAGAAGGGCTTAGCATCCGGCAGAATTTTTTCCAGCGGCAGCTCGGACAAATATTGTCCGTTCATCCAGGTGAGCTTTTTGGTGTCATAAATAGCAGCCTTTTTGCTCATCTGCTCCAGCTCAAACAGCTTAACGGTTTCTTCCAGAGTGAAGATTTCGCGTTCATCGCCGGGGCCCCAGCCAAGCAGAGTCAGATAGTTGATGATAGCTTCCGGCAGATAGCCTTGGCTGCGGAATTCTTCAACGGAGGTTGCGCCGTGGCGTTTGCTCAGCTTGGAACGGTCCATAGCCAGAATCATTGGCATATGACCGAACTTAGGCGGCTCCCAGCCCAGTGCTTCGTAAACTAGCAGCTGCTTCGGAGTGTTGGAAAGATGCTCCTCGGCACGCAGTACGTGAGTCATGCCCATCAGATGGTCATCGACACAAACAGCGAAGTTATAGGTAGGAATACCGTTGGATTTTACAATTACGAAATCGTCGAACTGGTCCATGTTAAAGGTAACTTCGCCATGAATCAGGTCATGAACGGTGATGCTGCCCTCGGCAGGAATTTTGATACGAATGGAATACGGTTCGCCTGCAGCGATACGTGCTTTAGCCTCTTCTGCCGGAATATCGCGGCAGGTACGTGCATAACGGAACGGTTGCTTAGCAGCGCGTTGTTTTTCGCGTTGTGCAGCCAGATCCTCGGTAGTGCAGAAGCAGTAGTATGCTTTGCCTTCGTCCAGCAGCTGCTGAGCATATTTTTTGTAAATATCAAAGCGCTCGGACTGATAGTAAGGACCGTATTCGCCGCCGGCCTCCGGGCCTTCATCCCAGTTGATGCCCAACCATTTCAGGCTGGTAAGAATTTGGCTTACGGAATCCTCTTTCAGACGTTCAATATCGGTATCCTCAATACGCAGAATCAGCTTACCGCCCATTTTGCGGGCAAACAGCCAGTTAAACAGCGCAGTACGCGCACCACCAATATGTAAATACCCAGTAGGACTGGGAGCAAATCTTACTCTGACTTCAGACATTTCATCGTCTCCTTACATTTTAATTACAAATATAGATTGTCAATCAGACTAATTATACAGCTTTGAAGAAAAAAGTGCAAATATTAATCTGCGTTGCCGCCGTTTTTTATTTTTCTTCATGATTTAAAGAAAAAGCAAATCCGAAAGACTTCGTTCATAGAAAAATGCTTTTATTGCTATTATTTCGCATTTTTTCGTTTGTCTAACCGCCGTTTTCGTATTATAATATTGTAATAAAGTAAACAAAAGGAGGATGCTTATGTGCCAAGCCCCAGATTGGTCCGTCGGTGACCGCTATCTGCGTGAAAACGTTCCAGAGCTCGCCCCGTTAGTTGACCGTTATTCGCCCTGTCCGTTAAAACCAAAATCTAAAGAGGTTTATTTTACTATATTACTGACCGGCATTATTGCCCAACAGCTGCCGCCTGATGTCAGCCAACAGCTGATGAAAAGGCTCGAAGGCCTCACCGGCAATCCCATTACGCCGCAGGCAGTGCTTGCTGCTTCCGCCGAGGACCTGCTCAGCATCGGTCTGGTTAAGCAAAAGGTAGATTACCTGCGCAGCTTTGCCGAAGCAGTGATCAACGGCAGCGTAACCATGGATAAGTTCGATGATATGACCGACAGTCAGATTACCAAACAGCTGATGCAAATCCGCGGCCTCGGACAATGGACCATCGAAATGTTTCTGCTGCTGGCCCTGTGCCGCACGGACGTTGTTCCCAGTGCCGACTTTATCTTCAAAAAAGAGCTGCAAAAAATGCTCAATCTTAGCGAAATCCCCAAACGCGGCAAAATCAATACACTAACAGAAAGCTGGCGTCCCTGGCGCTCGCTCGCAGTGTGGTATATCTGGCAAAAAGCTAACGATAGCGAAAAAAAATAACACAAAAAGCAAAACAAAACCGTCCTTCCCCGTCTGCGATTTGCAGATAACGGGAAAGGACGGTTTTTCTTATTCTCCGAACATTATTTACTGTTCACTAATCACTGAATACTATTTCAGACTGGCAATAGCGGCAACGGTATCCTCAGCGCCGTAAACATAGGAGCCTGCTACCAATACGTTGGCACCGGCAGCCTTCACCAGCTTGGAGGTTTCGGCGTTAACGCCGCCGTCAACCTGAATATCCACGTTCAGGCCACGCTCAGTAATCATCGCATGCAGGCGCTCAATCTTCGGCACTACGCCTTCAATAAAGCTTTGGCCGCCGAAGCCGGGGTTAACTGTCATCAGCAGTACCATATCAACGTAAGGCAGAATTTCTTCTACCGTACTCAAGCTGGTAGCGGGGTTCAGCGCAACGCCCGCCTTCATACCCTCAGCCTTAATCTGCTGGATGCAGCGGTGCAGGTGCTTGGTGGTTTCAACGTGTACAACAATCTGGTCGGCACCGGCAGCCTTGAAATCGGCAATGTATTTTTCCGGATTTTCTACCATCAGATGGCAGTCGAAAAACAGGTCGGTTACCTTACGGATTTTTTTCACTACAGGAGCACCGAAGGTCAGGTTAGGTACAAACTGGCCGTCCATAACATCGATGTGTACCCAGTCGGCACCTGCAGCTTCAATTTTTTTGATTTCATCAGCCAGATATGCAAAATCGGCAGATAAAATTGATGGAGCAACTTTAATCATCATTTTCTTCCCTCTTTCTCTTGCAGCAGTTTTACCTCTGCTAACATTGTCAAATATGATTCATAACGGCTGGCAGAAATTCTTCCTGCAGCCACAGCATCCTTTACACCGCAGACAGGCTCGTGCGTATGCGTGCAGGGACAGAACCTGCAGCCTGCCTCATAATCGTCAAACTCACGGAAGGAGGCCAGCACCATTTCAGATGTCAGGCCCTCCAGCAGCAGATTGCCGAAACCCGGCGTGTCCGCAATATAGCCTTCGTCGAACGGCAGCAGCTGTGCATAGCGTGTAGTATGCTTGCCGCGGCCGATTTTTTCGCTAACCTCGCCCGTGCGCAGGTCCACACTGCTGTCGATGGCGTTGATGGTAGACGATTTGCCTACGCCCGAAGGTCCGCCAAAGGCACAGATTTTACCACGCAAACGCTCACGCAGAGCCTCCACGCCGGTGCCATTCTGCGCCGACAGAGTATAAACCTCGTAGCCGATAGGCTCATAAACAGCCTTCACCTGCTCAATCAGACCCGCAGGAGCGTTATCCTCCTTGTTGAGCACCAAAATCGCAGGAATTTTCGCCAGCTCTGCCAACGCCAGCAGCTTATCTGCCAACAGAAAGCTGAAGTCCGGCGTAGCACAGGCAAAGGCTGCCACAAACAAATCCAGATTAGCCAGCGTAGGGCGCGGCAGAAAATTTCTGCGCGGCAGCACACCGGTAATCATCCCCTCGCGCTTTTCGCTGCTGCTTACCTCAAAGCAGGTGATATCGCCTGTTGCCAGCGAAAAACGGTTTTTCTTCATTTTTCCCTTTACCTTGCAGGTATAGGGCTCGCTTTCGCCTTCTACCTTAAGGTAATAATAGCCGTTATAATTTTTCAGGACTCTGCCCTGCAGCTCTGCCATGTTTACAGATTCCTTTCAGATATGAGCTTGCCGTCACAGATGAACTGAACCTTGGCATTGCCTGCATATTCCACCTTTTGACGCAGACCCACGCTGCCGTTTTGTGTACCGCTGTACAGCGTTGCCGTGCCGTTGTCATCCGTCAGCACAATGCGTACGTTGGCAGGCTTGCCGCTCGGTACGACAAAGTCAACGTAGGCGCTCTTCTTATCGCCGCCGGCAGCTACGGTAATTGCTACTGCCGCGCCGTCGTTAAGGTTACTGCCTACACCCGGGTTGCAGGCCAGAACTACATTCTTCTTAGCGCTGGCATCCTGAACCTTTTTGATTTCACCAAGCTTCAGGCCTGCCTGCTCCAGCATACCCTTGGCTTCGTCAACAGATTTGCCGATAATATCCGGTACCGGCTTATCGCCTTCGTTAATTACCAGATCGATGGCAGTTCCTTTGGGAGCCTTGTCCAAGCCCTTAGGCGACTGGCTGAGAACAGCGCCGATTTTGCCGCCGTCCACATGCTTGCGCGTCACCTTGCCGACCTTAAAGCCTGCGGCCGCCAGCTGCTGCTCCGCCTTCGATAGCGACATGCCTGTAACATCAGGCACAGCCTTCAGCTCCGCGCCCTTACAGATGGTCAGGATAATAAGGCTGCCCTGCTTACGTTTTTCGCCGGCCTTCGGAGACTGCTCCATAACAGTACCGGGCTTAAACTTATCAGGATCGCCGTATTTTTCCTCCAGCTCTACCTTAAACTGCTTTTCCTCCAGCAGCTTCTGTGCTTCTACTACCGTCATATTGGTAACATTAGGCACCTCAATCTCCGCCAGATTGCGGTTAAAGATAAAGTGCGCTACCAGTGAAATTGCTACTACCGCAGCAGTAATCATTACAATCAGTTTGGTATAATTCAGCTTTTTCTTAACCACCGGTTTTTCATCCCCTGTTTTTTCGGAAGGCATTGCTTCCTGCTTTTCCTGAATTTTTTCCGGCTCTTGTGTTACAGCCGGAGTTACCTGCTTCGGCGGCAACTCACTGCGCACCGGCTTCATAATCACCGTAGCACCGTCATCAGGGCTATCGACAACATTGCCGTTGGACTTCACCGCGCCCAGCTCCTGATGATAGTCCTCGCTGCTGAACGGGAAGAGCTTCATCTTCAGGTTCAGCAAATCGCGTCGCATCTGTCCGGCGTTAGCGTATCTGTCCTCACAGCGCTTCGCCAGCGCCTTATTCATAATCTCCTGCATGCCCTCGGGAACATTATCCATGTAGTCCTTCAGCTGCGGCACAGGCTTTTCTACATGCATCATAGCAACAGAAACAGCCGTTGTACCAACGTAAGGAACCTCACCCGTAAGCATTTCGAAGAGCACTATGCCTAAGGAATAGACATCGCTGCTGGCAGTAATCTTACCGCCACAGGCCTGCTCCGGCGAAATATAATGCACAGAACCCATCACCGATTTGGAATAAACCATCGTCTGATTCGTGACCATTTTGGCAATACCGAAATCAGCGATTTTAGGATTCATATTTTTATCAATCAAAATATTCTGCGGCTTGATATCACAGTGAATAATGTTATGGCTATGAGCATGCTGCAGTGCATCTGCAAGACGCACAGCGATTTCCAAAACGGTATTCAGGCTCAGCTTATGCTCCTTCATATACTCCTTCAGAGTAACACCGTCAACATATTCCATAACTATATACTGGTTGCTGCCTTCCGACACAACATCATAAATGTTGATGATATACGGATGCACCAGACGCGCCGCGGATTTTGCCTCCCTGCGGAACTGCTCCAGCAGCTCGTTGTCCTCGAGGAACTGGTCGCGCAGCATTTTCACGGCTACATTACGGTCCAAAAGCTGGTCGTGGGCCAAAAAGACTTCGGCCATACCGCCATAGCCAATCGGACGAATAATCTCATAGCGTCCGTTCAAGATGGTCTTGCCATTTTTATCCATTACAGCTTTCCTCCCCCTGCGTAGTTAAATCAATCAGAATCAGAGACACATTATCACGTCCGCCGTTGTCCAAGCTCTGCTCCAGCAGTTTGTCAGCAGCCTGCTCCGGATCTGCACAGCCGATAATCCGGCTGATTTCGGCAGCACGCAGCATGTCGGACAGACCGTCGCTGCACAGCAGCAGCCTGTCACCCTCCTGCAGACGGAAGCTGAAGAAATCAGCATTGACTGTTTCCTCGACACCCAGGGCTTGCAGCAAAATATTGCGCTGCGGATGTACAAAGGCTTCCTCGTCCGTGATTTTTCCCTGTTCCTTTAAATCTGCTACCAGTGTATGGTCATGCGTCAGCTGCTCCAGCTTGTCGTTGCGGAACAGATACAGTCTGCTGTCGCCTACATGGCAGCAGTAGCCGTGCCCGTCCCCCGGCAGATAAAGCGCCGTCATCGTCGTTCCCATGCCGGAATAGCTTTCATTGCTCACCGCCATTTTATAAACGTGCGTATTGGCCTTGTCAAAGGCCTCCAGCATAACCTTACGGATATTCTGTTCCTCCTGCTCATGGCGCAGGCTGTGTGTCGCAGCCTCAAAGGCTTTAATAGTAGACCTGCTGGCGATTTCGCCTGCCGCATAGCCTCCCATGCCGTCGGCAACGGCAAAAAGAGAAGGCTCGCGTACCAGCAGCGCATCTTCATTATTCTCTCTGACCAGGCCCACATGGGTTCTGCTGATTACCTGCATTATTTTTGCTCCTGTTCCTTGGCAAATTTAGCCCGCAGCTGACCGCAGGCTGCATCAATATCCTTGCCCATCGCCTTACGAACGGTAGCGTTAATCCTGTTTTTCTGCAGGATGCGCAAAAAGCGTTCTACTGCCGCTTTGGACGGACGCTCAAAGCCCTGCTCCGGTACCGGGTTGGCCGGTATCAGATTAACGGATGCCTGCTTATAGCGCAGGTAATTGCTCAAAAGCTCCGCGTCCTGCGGACTGTCATTTTTTCCCTTCAAAAGAATATATTCATATGTTATCTGCCTGCCGCTGGCCTTGCTGTAGCTTTCGGCAGCTGTCAGCACATCCACGAAAGGATAGCCCTTGTTGACAGGCATCAGTGCTGTACGCAGCTCGTTTTTGACAGCGTGCAGCGAAATTGCCAGATTAATCGGCTTGCCCTGCTCCTCCAGGCGCTTGATGCCCGGAATAATGCCGCAGGTGGAAAGCGTCATGTTGCGGTAGCTCATGTTGCAGGTGTCCTCGCGGTGCAGAAAATCCAACGCCTGCAAAACGCTGTCAAAATTCAGCATCGGCTCACCGCTGCCCATCACTACCACTCTGCTCACCATCGCTCCCTGCTCACGCAGACGCTCGTTAAACAGGTAAACCTGAGCCACGATTTCCGCTGCCGTCAGATTGCGTACAGCGCCCTTCAGGCCGCTGGCGCAGAAGGCACAGTGCATATCGCAGCCTACCTGGCTGGAAACACACACGCTGTAGCCGTAGTCATGGTGCATCAGAACAGTTTCTACCGAATTGCCGTCAGGCAAGCCCAAAAGCAGCTTGCTCGTCATGCCGTCGGAGGAATTCTGCTCACGCAAAATTTCCAGACTGTGCGGCAGCACGGTGAATTTTTCCTGCAGTACGGCAATATCGGCCTTGCTCAGGTTGTGCATAGCGGCAAAATCAAAGACCGACTTTTGGTACAGCCATTGAAATACCTGCTTGGCACGGAACTTTTTCAGGCCTGCCGCCACAAATAATTCTTGTAATTCTTCTATTGGTAAAGCAAAAATATCTTGCATTCTCTTACCTCTATATTACTGCTTTTTCATCAGCTTGCAGATATAAAAGCCATCAATGCCGTCGTTCTGCGGCAGCAGCTGCAGCTCCTGTACCTGCTCGCCCGTCAGCGGATGCGTAAATTCCACGCGCTGCCATTCGGGATGCTGCGTTAAAAACTCTTCCACCAGATAATGGTTTTCGCTCTGCTCAATCGTGCAGGTGCTGTAAACCATCGTGCCGCCGTCCTTCACGTACTGTGCGGCATTCTTTAAAATTGCCAGCTGCAGCGGCGGGAACAGCTTCAGATCCTTACGCTGCTTGCGCCAGCGTGCTTCCGCACGGCGGCGCAGCACCCCCAGACCGGAGCAGGGTGCATCAACCAAAACTCTGTCAAACGCGCCCAGCCATTCGCTACGTAGCTGCAGAGCATCGTTCTGCAGTGCTTTGACGCTCTTCATACCCAGGCGGGCAGCATTTTCAGCAATCAGCTCCAGCTTGTGCTCGTGGATGTCGCAGGCGATAACCTCGCCCTTATCCTGCATAAGCTGTGCCACGTGCGTTGCCTTGCCGCCGGGAGCGCTGCACATATCCAGCACACGCATTCCGGGCTGCGGCGCCAGCACCGGCGCTACCAGCATAGAGCTTTCGTCCTGAATATAAAAATGCTGCGGCAGCGCCGCCAAAAGTGTATGCAGCGACGGCAGATGCTCTGCCACGATGCCGTAGGGACTCCATTCGGAAGCACGCACCTGTGCGCCCATTTCCGCCAAATCAGCAAGCAGCTTGTCGCGCGTAGTCACCAGCGTATTAACACGCAGGCACACCGGCGCAGCCGTATTATCAAACGCCAGCAGGCGTTCGGTGCCGCCGCGTCCCCACGGTCCCAGCCAGCGCTTCACCAGCCAGCGCGGATGGTAATATTTCAGCGACAGATAATCGGCATCCTGCTTTTCGGCATCGGGCAGAACGAACGCACCTGCCTCCTGCTTGCGCAACAGACCGCGCAGAACGCCGTTGACAAACTTGGCGCTGCCCTCATGACTCACCGAGCGTGCCAGCTTCACAGCCTCGTTTACTGCCGCCGACGCAGGAATGCGCGTCATATACAGCAGTTGGTAGGTGCTGATGCGCAGTATCGCCAGAATATCACCGGCCACCTTATCCAGCGGACGGCTGACGCACTGAGCCAGATACCAGTCAAGCGTACCGCTGGCCTTCACCGTGCCGTATACCAGCTCTGTTGCCAGCCTTCTGTCAAGATCGCTCAATCTGCTGCCGCGCAGATACTGGTTCAGCGCGATATTCGTATAAGCGCCGTCCTCCAGCACCATACGCACCAAAAGCGCCGCTGCTCCGCGGGCGCTTTCAGGATAATTTGCTTTTTGTTCCTTCCGCATGCTTTGTTTCTTCCTCATCATCTTCCATAAATGCTAAAATTGCTGCTTCCAGCTTATTAATATCTACCCGTGTATTAAAGCAGGGACCAAAGGGACGCTCGTTCAAAACGCCCAGCACTGGTAACGGAAATACATCCTGAATGCCGCTGGTCAGGTCACGCTCGCAGGCCACAGCCACAATAGCCTTCGGCCTTGCCTGCTTAACCATCTGCCTTGCCAGCGTACCACCGGTGGCCACAGCAAAATGGCAACCGTACTTGTGCGCCAGCCCCAGCATAGCACCTACGCTGCAGCGTCCGCACTGACGACAGTTCTCTACATTACGGGTTATCTTATGTACGCAGGTATCCAGCTGGATACAATGCGGTGTTAAAATCATAATTCGGTTGGCAGGCACCTTCACCTTATGCTGCAGCACCAGATTGTTGCTGACCTCGATAAAGGACTGCTCGATGCGGTCACGGGGAATGTTGAACAAGCGTCCCAGTACTACCGCAAAGGGGAAAAGAATATTAATTGCCTTCCACGCCCAAAAATACAAAATCTTGAGCACCGGTATTCCCAACAGCGCCATGACAATTCCCAGCACGCCGCTGAGCATTGCCAGCACAATAAGTACGCCGAAAAAGCCGAAGACTATCGGCAGAAAACGGCTGATTTCATAAAGACCTGGAAAGGTTACCTTCCAGACAACATAAAACATCAACGCACCTAATACGGCGCTGATGGATGTCAGAGCCATAAATATACGTTTTTTGGGCTTAAATACACTATCTTCGTTCATTAAAAGATTACTCCTTCAATTTACAGCCTGCTTCAGGCAAGCAGGTCGCCCTCCTGTACACCGCGGCCGTTCAGGAAAACCTGCGCCGGCATACGTTTTTTGGATTCGGGCTGTACCTCGGTGATTTCCAGTACGCCCTCACCGCAAGCAACAAAGAAGCTGTGCTTGCCAGTTTCGATAACTGTACCGGCAGCAGCAGCGCTGCTTTTGCCGGTCATTTTGCTGCCCCAGATTTTCAGGCTCTTGCCGTTCGGCAGCTTGGTAAAGGTGCTGGGTGCAGGGTTAAAGCCACGGATGAGGTTGTGTACCTCCTGCGCCGTTTTGCTCCAGTCGATATGCTCCATGCTGCGGTCGAGAAGTGTCGCATAGGTAGCCTGCGCATCATCCTGCGGCTCAGCCACGGCAGTACCTGTCGCAATCTTGTCGATAACCTCGAGCAGCAGAGTCGCACCTTGCTCACGCAGAGCGTCATGCAGCTCGCCCATCGTGGTATTTTCTGCAATAGGCACTACTACCTTATCCAGCATAGCGCCGGTGTCCATACCGATATCCATCTGCATAATCGTTACGCCCGATTCCTTTTCGCCCTTGATGATGGCATACTGAATCGGCGCCGCACCGCGATACTTCGGCAGCAGCGAAGCGTGTACGTTGATGCAGCCGTATTTCGGCAGCTCCAGAATTTCCTTGCTCAAGAACTGGCCGAAGGCAGCTACTACAATCAGCTCCGGCTGCAGCCCGTGCAGCAGCTCAACAAATTCAAGAGTCTTAACCTTTTGCGGCTGGTAAACAGTCAGGCCCTGCGCCAGCGCATATTCCTTAACAGGTGTCTGCAGCAGCTTGTTGCCGCGTCCCTTCGGACGGTCCGGCTGAGTTACTACCGCAAGAATTTCATGCTTACCGCTTTCGCACAGCGCCTGCAGGCTGCCGACTGCGAAATCCGGTGTTCCCATAAATACTATACGCATTTGTTTTCCTCCGTATATCTTTTTTTCGTATCCCGCTCAGGATTTATCTTACAGCATCCTCGGGATTTTCCTTCTGCTTAGGCGAAATGGTTTTAGCCTTGTCGATGAACAGAATGCCGTCCAAATGGTCCAGCTCATGCTGAATGCAGATAGCCAGCAGACCACTTGCGGAAAGCAGCATGCGTTGACCGGTTTTGTCGGTGAATTCGCATTCCACATATTCGGAGCGTTCTACCTCGCCTTCGTAATCAGGCACGGAAAGACAGCCCTCGCTGCCCAGCACCTTGCCCTCACGTTTAACAATCTCAGGGTTAATCAGTTCGTACAGGCCTTCGCCTACGTCAATAACTACTACGCGCTTGCTTACACCCACCTGCGGTGCTGCCAGGCCTACGCCGTCGGCAGCATACATTGTTTCTGCCATATCACGCAGCAGACGCTGCAATTTTTTATCTATACGCTCTACCGGTTGAGCTACCTCACGCAGCACCGGAGCGCCGGCAACCACTATTTTTAACTTAGCCATTTTTGTTCCTCCTTGTAGCTATTCCAATAGTTCATTATAACACATTCTCACAAGAAAAAACAAATTATCACTGCAGGCTTCCTCATATATTTAGGCAAAGTCAAAAAAAGCCTTCTGCACCAGGCGGATTTCCCGTCAGAAGCAGAAGGCTCTTAAGCTTTTTGGTTATTTATTTTTTGTAATTGTTTTTATCTGCCATACGAACACCGGTATTTACCAGCTTCTGTGCAGGCTTGCTGCCATCTTTTGCTGCAGCAGCGGCAGCCATCACAGCCTCGTAGCCCATTTTGTACTGATTCTGTACGGCAACAGCGATACTATAGTTCTTGTCCTCCAAGCCCAGCAAAGTCTTTTTGCCAAGGTCAAAACCGGTAACGGCAATATCCTTGCGACCTGCAGCCATTACAGCCTCAACGGTTGCATTGGTGGAACCGTTGTTGCAGGCGATAATGCCCTTAACATTATGAGTGTTTTTGATTTTATCGGCAACCAGCTTAACTGCGCCCGCTTCATCATCGTAGTTAATAATATAATCATGTTCTATTTTCCAGCTTGCAGGAGCAAATTTACCCCAGTTTGCCATAATGCTGTTCAGACGGTCGGCAATCGTAGTGCTGGCCAAGGTGCTGACATGTACCAGAACTGTTGCCTCCTCGGATTCCTTAACGCCGTTGGCCTTCATCTGCTCTACCATCTGCTGGCAAACCTCGGCACCGGCTTCCAGATTGTTGGTGAGGAAGGCTGCATCATAATCATTGCTACTGAGTGCAGTATCAACCAAAAATACCGGCAGCTTCTGCTCGCGCAGAGTTTTCGCACTTGCCGTCATATTGGAGCTGTCCGCCGGAGCAAGTATTACTGCGTCCGCTTTTTTGCCCGGAAGCTCTTTGACCATATCGCGTTGCAGCTCCCAATCGCCGTCCTTCATAACGCCGCCGACATAAACGTTAACGTCAGCCTTGGCTGCTCCGTCCTTAATGCCGCGGATAACTTCTTCCCAGTAGTTACCCTTCATAACCTTAAGTACGGCATAGACGTTTTTGCGTCCTTCCTTTACTTCCGTCACAGGCTCAAAATCCTGCTTAGTTTTGGCGTTCATAACCTTTTGTGTCACCGCGCCCTGCTGCGCGTTATTGCCGCCGCAGCCTGTAACACCTACAAGCAGTAAAGCCGAGAATAAAACTGCTAATAATTTTTTCATACCCATACTATCAACCTCCGCTTATTTATATGAGCAACATTTCAAAACTTGCTCACATATTATCAATAATATTATAACACTTTTACACGAAAAATCAAGCAATTTGTAATTTTTGTTTGTTTTAACCTAAACTCAATAGTCATGCAAACATTAAAGGGCAAAAGGCTCAGCAAGCATTGTATTTATCACAAATCAAGGCTGTTTTTCTGCGTTCAAAGTAAAGCTAAATATTATTTTTGTCCTCTTTCACTTCACAATAGCTTGCGTCGGGTAAAGATAACTTTACAAAAGCCTCTTTCTTCTCGTCAAAGTTTGTGCTATAATCTTTTTATTAAGCAAGCAAAAACTGACAACAGTGCAGCCCGCTTTATGATAATTTAGGGAGGATTTTTACATATGCTGAACCAGGTTTCTTTATTCACCGAAAACAATGAGGGTGGTTTGTTCAAAATCACTACCATTCTTGCTAAAGCCAATATCAATATTTACACCATGCTGGCCAACGACAGTGCGGAATTCGGCATCGTGCGCCTGATTGTGGACAAGGCAGAAACTGCTATCGAGGTGCTGAGGGCAGAAGGCTACCAATGCCGTCAGGACAAGGTTATTGCCGTAGAGATGAACGATACTCCGGGTTATCTGGACGGAATTCTTTCCGCTATCCACGGTGCCAACATCGACATTTCCTATCTGTACATTTCCTTTAACCGCGACAATGTTAAACCGGTAGTAGTTTTCAAAACCAACGAGCCGGAAACTGCCACCTTCCTTATCGGTCGTGGCTACAAGCTGCTGGAAACATTTTAACAGCTAAGAAAATTTAGAGGCCGCCCGCTGAAGCAGGCGGTCTTTTTTGCACGCAAAAAAGCTGCCGCAGCCTTCGCTGCAGCAGCTCTTGTTCAACATTTTACAGTTCTTCCGCCAGGTCAAGCAACAGTCTTTCCGTCTTTTCCCAACCCAGGCAGGGGTCAGTAATAGATTTGCCGTAAACGCCGTCATGCACGCCCTGAGCACCGTCCTCAATATAGCTTTCAATCATCAATCCCTTGACGATTCTGTTGATATCGGCGTTCAGCTTGCGGGAATGCACGATATCCTTGGCAATGCGGATTTGCTCCAGATATTTTTTACCGGAGTTGGCGTGGTTGGTATCCACAATAATTGCCGGATTCTGCAGCTGGCGCTCCGCATACATATCAATAACAATTTTCAGCACTTCATAGTGGTAGTTGGGGAAGCTGTTGCCGATGGGGTCAACATAACCGCGCAGAATGGAATGCGCCAGCGGATTACCCTTGGTGCGTACCTCCCAGCCACGGAACAGGAATTCCTGCTCATGCTGCGCCGCCGCCACACTGTTGAGCATAACGGACAAATCGCCGCTGGTAGGATTCTTCATGCCTACGGGAATGCCTACGCCGCTGGCAATCATGCGGTGGAGCTGGTCCTCGCTGGAGCGCGCACCGACTGCGGCATAGCTCAGCAAATCCGACAGATAGCGGAAAACCTCGGGATAGAGAATTTCCTCTGCACCTGTCAGGCCTGTTTCTTCTACCACGCGCACGTTCATTTTGCGTATGGCAATAATACCGCCCAGCATATCCTCTTCACCCTCGGGAGAAGGCTGGTGCAGCATACCTTTGTAGCCTACGCCGATAGTACGCGGCTTGTTGGTGTACAGACGCGGTACGATAAAAATTTTATCCTGCACCTTTTCCTGCAGTTTGGCCAGACGATAAACGTAGTCCAGCACAGCGTCCTCGTTATCGCTGGAACAGGGACCTATAACCAGCAAAAAGCGGTCATCCTTGCCTGTAAAAATATTCTTTATAGCCTCGTCACGCTGCAGCTTCAGCAGCTTAGAAGCCTTACTTACCGGATAATCCTCCATTAAGGCCTGCGGTGACGGCAGCACCTTGATAAATTCCATCTGCATGCTCATAAACAATTACTCCCATTAATCAATTTACTGACACCGGCAGATTTTTTGCAACATTCTACCGGCATTAGCAGTGTTAAATTTTCTATATTGTAACACAAACTCTGTTTTTATACAATCATTTACCACGTTAAATTACACTTACAGGATCAACATTAAAATACAAATTAGGCTTTTCCTTAAATTCACTGTTCAGCAACGCTTCCTTTGTTTCCTTCAAATCCTGCGCCTTCAACAGCACGTTGAAGCGGTACAGGTCATAGGCCTTAGCTACCAATGATGGGAACGGTCCCGCAATCAGCAAATCCTCCAGCTTACCTTGCAGCTTCAAACTCTGCAGATAAAAAACAACCTGCTGCGCCAGCGCCAGACCTGCGCCCTCATCCTTGTCCACCACCTGCAGCTTGAGCATCTGGGCGAACGGCGGATAAAAATAGTTCTTGCGCTCCTGCAGCTCACGCTTGGCAAAGGTGTCGTAATCCTGCGTCACCGCCAGCTGCAGAATCGGGTTATCCGGATCATAGGTCTGGAAGATTACATGTCCCGGCCTGTCACCGCGTCCCGCGCGCCCCGCTGCCTGCGTCAGCAGCGAAAAGGCTCGCTCCGACGCTCTGTAATCAGGCAGATGCAGCGTACTGTCCGCTGCCAGCACTCCCACCAGCGTTACATTGGGAATATCATGCCCCTTTGCCACCATCTGTGTGCCAATCAGCACATTGGCAGCGCCACCGGCAAAGCGCCGCAAAATATCGGCATGCGCAAACTTCGCCACGGTAGAATCCTGATCCATACGCAAAACCCGCACCTCCGGCAGCTGCTCGAGCTGTTCCTCAGCCTTCTGCGTACCGCTGCCGAAATACTTGATGCGGCGGCTGTGACAGTTCGGGCATTCCTGCGGCAGCGGCATCGTATTACCGCAGTAATGGCAACGCAAATCCTCGTTCTTCTTATGGTAAACCATCGCTACGGCGCAATGCGGACAGGTAATCGTCTGACCACAGTCACGGCACATCACGAAGGTAGAATAGCCACGGCGGTTCAAAAGGATAATAGCCTGCTCCCCTGCTGCAGCCGTCATCACCAGCGCCTGCTGCAGCGTGCGCGACAGCACGCTGAAATTACGCGCCTCCAGCTCCTTACGCATATCCACAATTTCAACCTTTGGCAGAGCAGCGCCGTTGGGACGGGACGTAAGATGCAGATGCGTGCATTCGCCCTGCAGTGCCTTATAGTAGGTACACAAATCAGGCGTAGCACTGCCAAGCACCAGCGCTGCACCGGTCAGGCGGCAGCGCATGTGGGCAACATCACGCGCATTGTAATGCGGGCGGTGGTCCTCCTCCTTATAGCTTCCCTCGTGCTCCTCGTCGACAATCACCAGCCCCAGCTTTTCAAACGGAGCGAACACTGCACTGCGTACCCCGATCAGAACTCTTGCCTTGCCTGTGCGCATACGGTACCACACGTCGCCTCTTTCATTTTGTGACAGCTTGCTGTGCGCAACAGCAATTTCACTGCCGAACCACGCCTGAAAGCGCTTCACCAGCTGCGCCGTGAGCGCAATTTCCGGCACCAGCATCAGCACCTGCCAGCCTGCATCCACAGCATGAGCCGCCGCACGCAGGTAAACCTCCGTCTTGCCGCTTCCTGTGATGCCTTGCAGCAAAAAGGACTGCGCACGCTGCGCATCTATCGCCTGATTGATTTTTACTGCAGCATCCTGCTGCTCCGCCGTCAGCTGCAGGCTTTCGCCACGCTCCTGCACAGTGTTGTAGCGGTTGCGCAGCACACGCTTCTGCACTGCGTCCGCCAAACCGTTTTGCGCTAATGCGCGCGCCACAGCGGAGCTCACACCATGCTGCGCCAGCTCGCTCACGCTCAGCGCTCCTTTAGCCTGCGCCAGTACGCCCAATGCCGCATGCTGACCTTTGGCGCGTTTGGCAAGCGTTCCTTCAGCCAACGCCTTTCTGCCTGCGGCATTAATGCGATAAGCCAAAACAGTTTTTTCCTGCAAGCGCTCATTATAAACATAATAAAGCAAACGTCCCTGCGCATCACGCACGGCACGCCGCTTAATGCTCGATTTTCCCGGCACGAAAAGGCGCATCGCCTCTGCCAGCGAACACATATAATAATCTGCCATCCATTTGGCAGTAGCCAGCATTTCCTCATCAAACCAGGGAGTGTCCCCCAAGGCTGCCTCTACAGGCTTCAGCTTACTTCTCAGCACTTCATCACTAGGCAGCGGCACACGCTCCACCACAAAGCCTTCCACCTTCTGGCCGCTGAAGGGAACAACTACACGCCAGCCGCTGTCTATAAACTGCAGTGCTTCCGGCACACTGTAGGTAAACTGACGGAATAAATTTTTTACCGGTAAATTTATCGCAACATTAACAGCAAACATGGCAACCTCCTGCAAACATACTTGTAGTTTATTATAGCATAAATCAGGGAGAATGCGGAGAACGTTTATATAAAAAAGCGTTCTACCGCAGTTGGGCAGAACGCTTTTTGCAGCTATATGCTGTTTTACTGTTATGCTGTCAGCTTGGAGGCAAGCTCGCGTACCTCTGCTTCCGACAGCTTGGAGTGACGCACGGTAAACTCAATGCTCATACCATCAGCCAGGAGTCCCTTAGCAAATTCAATTTTATTTTCTTTGGCAGTTGCTTCTGCTGCTTCTTTAGCTCTTTTTGCTGCAAATTTTTCAAATACCTCACCCATGTTCGTCAACCCCTTTTCCGTTTCCTTAAAATATCTTGCTTTTTCTGCCAACTTGGGATAATACATATCGTCGGGATTTTTGCAGGTAAAATCATGCATCAGCCTTCCTAACGGCGTATCATCTTTAATTTTATTATTTACATAGATGATATGCGAGCCGTCAGCAAAAGCCTTATCATTTTCTTCGATTTTCCTGTTGATGTGATATAACGGCAAACCGCCCTTGAGTACATCATTTTGAGTAATAAAAACAACATAATTATCCGGCAGCTGCTTATAGGTCTTTCCTTTCGGCAAGCTCAGTGAATCCAGCAGGCTCAGATGATAGCGTGCTCTGCGTGCCGCTGCACCGCTGCTTTGGTTTTGTATTTCTACGTTAAATAGCGTGCCGTTTTCGTTTTGTGCTAAAATGTCCAGCTGCAGATCATGTCCGAGCAAATTTTTTAGCTTCTGCTGCGTTGTAGCCTTTATCACCTTTATCTTATCATTCTTTAGGATAATTCGCAACAGCAGCGCGGTACGCCCGATATCATTTTCAAAGACCTTGTTCATAAAAATATCATCCATCAGGGTTAGTTCGGCAATAGATTTTCTGGTATCTTCTTTCAGTGTTACCATTCCTTCAACTCCTTTCTTAGTAAAAAACGCCTTATGTACTACTTCAAATAATACATAAGGCGTTTATGACGCTGCAGTGGTCTGCTCCGGGCAAGCGTGCAAAAAATCTTACTGGTTTATATTATCAGATAATTGTGATAATGTCAAGAAAAGTGTGAAAGTTTTCTAATCTTTCTGAAGAATAAGACGTTCTACCGCAATCATGTAGAACGCCTTGTAATGCTATGCTGTTATGCTATGCTGTTATGCTGCCAGCAAGGATAAAATTTTCTTTCCTGCCCTATTCAAAATAGAGCAAAATCACTGCTTCAGCGTTTCGTCAATACCAAGCCCGCGCTCCTTTTTTCGGAACAATTCCTTCACGCAATTTATCCAAAATTGCATTGACTGCATGGTCTCCAAAAAATACGCTATGCTCCGGTTCCGTTGCAAGCTCCAGAAAATCCGTTCCTCCTTCTTCACGTATCTCCCTATTGACTGATTCAGCTAATTCATTTAGCTCTTCAACAGATATATCACGTTCCCAATCATCCTCGGCAAGCTCTGTAATATCAATCTTACCCTTAATTTTATCAACGATAATTATTCCCGGTTTCAGGCTTTCATTGCCTTCAGCGTAATACCAATAAAGTAAATACTCGTTCTTCTATCAACTTAAATGTAACCATTATCACGTTCACCTCCTATACTCTAAAATTTACGTTTCTACCGTCCCGATTAAGCTTCGCTTTATTCCCGTATAACTATCACATTAGTCCAATCAACATAGATACTTAGAATACGCTTCTACAACAATTTTATTAATTCTTTGTCGTTCGCTTACTTCAATGGTAATTGCACTTCCGGAATTACCATTATCGAAAATAAGCTTATTATCTTCAATTCGATTGTCATTTTGTCTATTTAGTTCTTGCAGCTTTTCTTTAAACGCAAGAAAAATTTCATTTTTGTCCTGTAATTTGATAATACTGTTTGAGGTTATATCTTCATATAAGCAATCAGGCTCCATGCCACCCCACACTATAGTATCAGTTTCATATTCATCATCAGAAACATTCCACATTTGAAGAATAGCAAGCCAATCTCCGACACTATGCTCTAAACATAGTGGAGTAAAATCCGATTCTTCTTTTTCAGGCAAACAATTAACAGGCTCAATTTTAAATCCGCTATCACGCGAAACGTATAATTCAGATACTTTGCCATTTTCATCAGTTTCAATAATAAAGAAACTGTCTATACCTTTTTCTATATACTGAGAATACACTACTGCATAATGCCCAATATATTTCTTGTTAACGTCATTTTTCCCTTGATAGTCTTCTATATAGACAAGTAATGTTCTGATGACAGCATTTTCATCCATCTTGATATTATCTGCAACTTGCTGTAAATATTCTCTAACAGCGTTGCCGGTATTTGCTCTGGCACCATATCCATCTGATACATATACTGCATCGTCACAGAATAGATTAACAGCTCTTGAAAAATCCTTAGTGTCAAGACACTCCCTGAGCAACTTCAAATCATTTATTTCATCATATACCGCACCTTCCTGGTAATCTTCAATAGCTACATCACCAGAAATTATACAATAAGCAAATACATAAGCGCCTTCCTTAAAAAACTGTCTTTCTTCTTCCGAAACTAATTCTATTTTATGACACAAAGGCAATTCTCCGAATTGGGTATCAATAATAACGTAGTAGAATTCTCTTTCTTCAGCATTATTGCCTGCTATAGTCAGCGTTTTATGACGTTCAATAGATTTTACGGTTCCCTTTATCAGACAATCCTCTCCGCCAAAATTCAACAATCTATTAGATGCCAATCTTAACTGTTTTCCCATGAACATACCAATATTATGAACCTTATCACAGGCTTCTTCATTAGGATAGTAACTAATTTTCAGTGGAAATGCAGCCATCTGCATAGTAACCGGTTCGCCAGGAGAATAGCAAGGCAGTACATCTGCATGGACAAGCCTTACAGGTACTATGCTTTCTTCATCATCAGACATAGATGTACAGAACACGCACTTTGACAGCTCGTCTGTATTTTCTTCCAAAACACCGTTATCACTGATTCTGACATGCCAAAAACAGTTACCCATTATGTGAGAGCTGATTCCTACAACTTCATTTTTCCCGTCTTCGCTATTTTCAAGAATATGAGCAATATATTCAGCGCGTCCGATATTATTATATAAATATGTTCCTTTATATCCTGGAAAAACTCTACCTTTTGTAATTACATAATGCAATAACTTATCGATGTTATCATCATTTTCAAAAAGTTCTTGTACGCCAATGATATCGGAAAATTCCATCTCGCCATCTCCTTTACTTCACACAAGTTATAGGGATTATGATGATCTAATCTGCTATATTCAGTATAGGCCTTTATGCTTAAACAATCACGGAAAAAAACTTTGCGCACTTAGTCAACATGCCAAAATCTTCGCTACTGCAGTAATTCATATCGACTTTTATCTCATCCAATATTCTTTTCACTTCGCTAAAAGCCATTTTTCATCATCTCCAAAATATGCCGGCAATTCAGTGTTGCTTTTTCATTGAATAACTGTATTAAATTCATTATATAACACGAAAGTGACAATAACTGTCTATCTTAACGAAAAGGCGCCCAGACAGCAAATAATTGTTGTCTGAGCGCTTTGTTTTTTGCTATTAAATTGTGGCCATCTAAAATTTTCGGCCACACGAGGGCCACAAATTACAGTTTTTCACCCTTCATAAACCCTTAAAATGCCGTATTCATACGGTTTAGCAGTACCACAGTTTCAGCGGTTCACCGTCCCCAATCATGCTTCACTCACGCTCGCATTCTTAGACGGCTATCACATGGTGCGCACCAGCTGTTCACCGCGTCGCTCAGCTCCTAGTGAGCAGGGTGACGCACTCAACATGGCTCGTCATCGGGAACATATCCACCGGCTGCGCCACAATCGCCTTATACCCGTGCTGCTCCATAAACGCCAAATCACGCGCCAGAGATGCCGGATTGCAGGACACATAAACAACGCGCTCAGGCTGCACCTCGGCAATTGCTGCCAACACCTTCTGCTCGCAGCCCGCACGCGGAGGATCCACCACAACAACGTCCGGACGCACGCCGCTGTCCAGCAGCTTCGGCAGCTCCACCGCCGCATCACCACAGATAAATTCCGCATTAGCGCATTTATTTTCTTCTGCATTTTTCTTGGCATTTTCAATCGCAGGCGCCACAATCTCGATACCATAAACCTGTTTGGCGTGACGCGCAAGATACAGGGAGATTGTACCGGTACCGCAGTAAACGTCCACTACGGTTTTCTTACCGCTCAGCGCCGCAAACTCCAACGCCTTGTTATACAGCTTTTCGGCTTGCTCGCTGTTCACCTGGAAGAATGCCTGTGCGGAAATATGAAAGCTCAGGCTGCCCAGGCTGTCCTTAATCGATTCCGGACCGTACAGCACACGTGTTTTGCTGCCCATAACCACGTTGGTCTGCTTTTTGTTGATGTTCTGCACCACGCTCACCAGTCCCGGAACATGACGCTTCAGCCATTCAATCAGCACACCGCGATGCGGAATGTCATAGCCGGAGGTAATAATAACCGCCATCACCTCGCCGCTGTGCACGCCCACGCGTCCCATAATATGTCGCACGAGTCCCTTGCCTGTCTTTTCATCATAAGCGCTGATGTTATAATGCTGCATCCAGGTGCGCACGGTTTTCATAATCGCATTGTTCGCTTCCTTGGAAATCATGCAGGCATCCGTATCTACAACGCTGTGTGTTGCTGTCGCATAGCAGCCTATATGCAGCACGCCTTCGGCGTCCGCTGCCGCCGGGAACTGCATCTTATTGCGGTAGCTCCACGGCTCCGCCGCCCCCAACACCGGCAATGCTTCTAAATTAAGATGTCCGATTCTGGTGAGCGCATCCTGCACCTGCTGACGCTTGCACTCCAGCTGTCCCTTGTAGCTCAAATGCTGCAGCTGGCAACCGCCGCATTCCTTGTACACCGGGCACGCAGGCTCCACACGCTCGGCAGATGCTTTGACAATCTCTTCCAAAGAACCTACGGCATAGCTTTTCTTCACCAGCGTAATTTTTACACGCACCTCTTCCTCAGGCAGCGCACCTTTAACAAAGACCGTAAAGCCCTCGTACTTGCCAACGCCTTCACCGCTGCTGCCGAGACCGTTGACAGTTAACGTAATATTATCCCCCTGTTTGACAGGAATTATCTGCTTCATATATTTCCACCTGACCTTTTCGATTTTATTGCATATATATCTAATTATATCACAAAAACAGCCTGCAAAGAAACAGCAGCACACTAAGATAATGCTATGTATCAATGCAAACGCTTATCTTACGTCCTAAATAATGCTTTGCGTCTTTCCGGTGATTGTGATAAGTGTGCAACATTTTCCGTAAAGCTATATACTTTGCATACAACATAAGCTATAATTAAGTTAGGGACATTGAGTTTCCGGGTTTATAAAGGTTTTATTTTGCGAAAGGAGCGATGCACAATGGCAGTAAAATTTTTGAAATGCAGTATTTGCGGTAATATCGTTGGCCTGATTCAGGACGGCGGCGGTGAGCTTGTCTGCTGCGGTAAGCCTATGCAGGAGCTTGTTGCCAACACCGAGGACGCAGCACAGGAAAAGCATGTGCCGGTTATTACTGTGGACGGCAGCACGGTGCGTGTAGCTGTAGGCAGCGTGGAGCATCCCATGATTGAAAAGCATTACATCCAATGGATTTATCTGCAGACAACCCACGGCGGTCAGCGCTATATCTTAAAGCCTGGTGACAAGCCGGAGGCTGTTTTCGCTCTTGCTGAGGGTTCAGCTCCACTCGCCGCTTATGCTTATTGCAATCTGCACGGATTGTGGACGGCAAAGCTGTAACATCTGTCGCCTTACATTCATAAAACACTTCTTTTCTCAGTGTCGGAGTCCCGACCGATAACGGTCAGGGGCTCCGATACTTTTTTATTACCCAAAAAGCTAAAAAATAAAACCGGCCTCCGACAGCTATATGTAATAGCATATCAGAGACCGGTTAAATTACAAAAACAATCACGCGAGGCTTATGGTCTTAAGCCCCAAAGGCTGTTAACAAGCACAGCGAGAGAATTATTTTTCTACCCACAGGCCTTTTTCGTCTTTTTTGTAGCCGGCAAATTCGATTGCCAACGCAGCCATAACCTTGGTTGCGTCTTTAATCTGTACGTTCAGCTCTTCTGCACGGATGAAATCATCGTGGCACATTTCGCTGGGGTTTTTGCTGGTGAGCAAAACGTATTCGTTCTGCATTTCTACAAGTGCTTTTGCTTCTGCATTAAATTGTTCCATTAGACTAATCTCCTTAGTTTTTATTATTGTACGATAACGCTCAGGTCACCTACCGCATGGGTAATATCCTTAACTGCTGCCAAGAGTGCCAGACGGTTGTTCTTCACGCGAACGTCCTCGTCCATAACCATAACGTCTTCGAAGAATTTGTTGATCGGGTCAACCAGCTTAACTGCTTCAGCCATAACTGCAGCATAGTCATACTTGGTTGCTGCAACCAGCACTTCCTTGCTGGCTGCCATAGCAGCATTGTGCAGAGCGCCTTCAGCCTCTACAGCGAAGAGCTGCGGGTTGATAGCGGATTCTTCTTCAATTTTCTTGCACAGGTTAGCAACACGGGTTGCAGCCTGAATCAGTGCCGGAGCTTCTGCGGAAGCAACAAAGCTGTTCAGAGCCTTAGCACGGGCAACGAGGTCGGTGAAGTCGTCGTTCATCTTGTCAGCCAGAACTGCGTCAACAACATCATAACGGATGCCCTGATCCATCAGCATGTTGCGCAGACGTTGTTTCATGAACTCAGCAATCTGCGGTACGAGCTTTTTGGTGTCCTCGGCAGGAATGTTCAGCAGGTACAGAGCGCCGGCGATAACCTTGTACAGAGATACATGGTAGTTGCCGTCCAGCAGAATGTTGATAATGCCCAGAGCCTGACGGCGCAGTGCATACGGATCCTGAGAGCCGGTCGGAGCCAGACCGCGGCTGAAGGTAGCGCAGATGTTGTCCAGCTTGTCGGCAATACCGGTCAGACGGCCGATATCGGTAGTCGGCAGCTCGTCACCGGCAAAGCGCGGCAGATAATGCTCGTAAATACCAAGTGCAACCTCGGGAGCTTCACCGTCGAGCTTAGCATATTCGCGGCCCATAACGCCCTGCAGCTCGGTGAATTCGATAACCATGCCGGTTACCAGGTCACATTTGCACAGCAGAGCGGTGCGCTCCAGCTTTTCTTTATCAACCTTGGCATTGATAGCCATAGCCAGCATATCAACAGCCTGTACCAGACGTTTGCTCTTATCGTTCATATTGCCCAGGCCTTCCTGGAAGGAAACGGTTTTGAGTTTTTCCAGACGGTCAGCCAGAGTTTGTTTTCTGTCTTCGTTGAAGAAGAATTCAGCGTCGCTCAGACGTGCACGCAGTACGCGTTCGTTACCGTGAGCAACAATTTCCAGATGCTCCTTGCCGCCGTTGCGGACGGTGATGAACTTGTTCAGCAGGGAGCCATCCTCTGCCAGTACCGGGAAGTAACGCTGATGCTCGCGCATCGGGGTGATAATGCATTCCTTCGGCAGTGCGAGGAATTTCTCTTCGAAATTGCCGCACAGAGCAGTCGGCCATTCTACCAGATAGTTTACTTCCTCCAGCAGGTCCTCGTTGATTTCAGCATGACCGCCTTCGGCAATTGCCAGGTCGGTAACCTGTTGACGAATCAGCTCACGACGAGCGTCCTGGTCAACCATTACGTAGTTGTCATACATAACCTTTTCATAGGAATCTGCGTCGGGAATTTCTACGGCGCCGATGGTGCCGATAGCAGCGGAAGCTACTGCGTTCTTAGCCTTGCTCTTTACGGTATCGAACAGAGCCTTGGCTGCATCGCCGATGGACTCATGAGCTTTAGCGTTATCCAATGCTGAAGGACGCAGGAAGCGATGACCGCGGCTGAATTTGCCGGATTTTACGCCGGTGATTTCAACAGGGATAACTTCATCGCCGAACAGTGCAACCAGCCAGCGGATAGGACGGACGAATTTGAATTCATGGTCTGCCCAACGCATGTTTTTCGGAAAGTTCAGGCTGGTGAGGATATCAGTCAGCAGGCCCGGCAGCAAATCCTTAACCGGTTGGCCTGCCAGATGCTTAACAGCATATACATATTCGTCGCGAACAACGAGCTCTTTTACGTCAACGCCCTGGCCGCGAGCAAAGCCGATAGCTGCTTTGGAAGGAGCGCCGCTTACGAAAGCGATTTTTGCGGAAGGACCTTTAGCCTCAACAGTGCTGTCCTCCTGAGCCTCGGCAACGCCGCTGGCAATGAAAGTCATACGACGGGGAGTACCATAGGTTTTAACTGCTTCGAAGGGAATGCGCAGCTCAGTCATTTTCTTTTCTGCCAAATCCTTTAATTGTGCCAGAATGGCAGGCATAAATTTCGCAGGAATCTCTTCTGTACCGATTTCAAAAAGTAATTTTTCCATTATTTATTCTCCCCTTTCTTGAGCAGCGGGAAGCCCATTTCTTCACGTTGTGCTACATAAGCCTTTGCACACAGGCGGGCCATCGCACGTACACGGCCGATGTAGGCAGTACGTTCACTTACGCTGATTGCTCCGCGGGAATCCAGCAGGTTGAATGCATGGGAGCATTTCAGAACGTAATCATAAGCAGGACGGATATAACCAAGCTCGATAACGCGCTTAGCTTCTGCTTCATATTTGTCGAACAGGTCAAACAGCAGCGCGGTGTCTGCTACCTGGAAGTTGTAGAAGGATTGCTCTACCTCGTTGGTGTGGAAAACGTCACCGTAGGTGATGTCGCCAACCCATTGGATATCGAATACGTTTTCTACGCCCTGGATGTACATAGCCAGACGCTCCAGACCGTACGTAATTTCAACGGTAACAGGCTTAACGTCAATGCTGCCTACCTGTTGGAAGTAGGTGAACTGGGTGATTTCCATACCATCCAGCCAAACCTCCCAGCCAAGGCCCCAAGCGCCCAGAGTCGGAGATTCCCAGTTATCCTCTACAAAGCGGATATCATGCTCCTCCTGATGAATGCCAAGCTCAGCCAGGCTCTGCAGGTACAGCTCCTGAATGTTTTCCGGAGAGGGCTTTACGATAACCTGGAACTGATGATGTTGGAACAGACGGTTCGGGTTATCACCATAACGGCCGTCTGCCGGACGACGGGAAGGCTCTACATAAGCCACACGCCAGGGCTCAGGTCCGAGTACGCGTAAAAAGGTAGACGGGTTCATAGTGCCTGCGCCTTTTTCGATGTCATAGGGCTGTGCCATAATGCAGTTTTGGCCTGCCCAGAATTTTTGCAGCTTCAAAATAATTGTCTGAAAATCCATGTTTTACCTCCTATATTTGTTACAAAGACGGCAATGGCAGCAGCTTTGTCCGAAAAAACAAAAAAGCACCCGCGTCCCCGTAACTTAAATGTTACAGGGACGGAGTGCATACAGCTCAAACTCCGCGGTTCCACCCTGCTTGACTGCAAAAAATGCAGCCCGCCTCAATCAATATACTTTTACAGCTCCAAAGTGCCTTCATCCGCCTTGCCGCCTTGCACTGTCACGGCTCGCTGAGGTTGCAGACTACTACTCTTCTTCTTAGCTTAACTGTTAGTATATAAAATGCAGCGCTGTTTGTCAAGTGCAGCAAATAATTTTGTAAATACCACTCACAAAAATGTATCGTTACTATTAGCTTTCACCAGAACAAAATGCCCCCACGCGAATGCGCAGAGGCATTATTGCTTCAAGTTGTCAGGTTAATATAAATTAAGCGGCTATTATTTCTTTTCGATGAGCTTCAGCGGAGCAGAAATCTTAGCTTCTACTTTTTCGCCTTTAGCAGCTTTAACAGCTACTTCCAGACCTTGCTGGCCCATGATTTCCGGCTGTTGAGCGATAGTAGCGCTCATAGCGCCGCTTTCTACAGCCTTTACGCCGTCAGCAGTGCCGTCAAAGCCAACGATGAAGATTTGCTTGCCGGCACTCTTAGCAGCTTCGATTGCACCCAAAGCCATTTCGTCGTTCTGAGCGAAAATAGCTTTGATATCCGGGTTAGCCTGCAGCATGTTTTCTGCTACAGTCAGGCCCTTGCTGCGGTCAAATTCAGCAGTCTGTTTAGCAACAACGGTCAGCTTGCTGTCAGCCAGCTTGTGGAAGCCTTCGCCGCGTTCACGGGAAGCGCTGGCACCGGGGATACCCTCCAGCTCAGCAACCTTAACCTTTTCGCCCAGCTTTTTGATAATGTAATCAGCAGCCATTTCGCCGCCTTTTACGTTATCGGAAGCAACCAGGCATGCTACATCACCCTGGTTAGCACTGCGGTCGAGGCAGATAACAGGGATGTTAGCCTTGTTGGCAGCCTTTACGGATGTAGAAATTGCATCAGAGTCAACAGGGTTAACCAGCAGAACGCTGATGTTTTGCTGCAGCAGGTCAGCAATATCATTAGCCTGCTTTGCAGGATCGTTCTGAGCGTCAACAACCTTTACAGTTACGCCCAGTTCCTTAGCCTTAGCTTCTACGCCTTTAGCCAGGGAAACGAAGAACGGATTGTTTTGAGTGGATACGGAGAAGCCAACGGTGATTTTCTTGTCGTTGCCTTTTGCAGCATCCTTCTTGTCGCTGCCGCCGCAGCCGACAATCATCATAGCCATTGCTACAATGCAGGTTAATACCAATAAAATTTTTTTCATGTGAGAAAATACCTCCCGGAATTAGAAATTACTATGCGGACAAAAACTTGAATTAAGCAGGCTGCGGCTAAAAAGCACTGGATGGTGCTTTACGTCCGCATCACGCTTAGTTTTTCTTTCTGTCCATCAGCACAGCCAGCAAAATTACAATACCTTTGACAACTTGTTGGTAAAAGCTGGATACGTTTAAGATATTCAGACCATTGTTCAGAGTGCCGATAATCAGCGCACCGATAATGGTACCGAAGATACGGCCCTTACCGCCGGAAAGACTGGTGCCGCCCAATACTACAGCTGCGATAGCATCCAGCTCATAGCCGGTACCGGCAGTAGGCTGAGCACTGTTCAGACGGCTGGTAAGAATAGCGCCTGCCATACCGCAAAGGAAACCTGTTACGGTATAAGCAAATATTTTAATGCGGTTGATTTTGATACCTGCAATGAAGGAAACCTTCTCATTACCGCCGACAGCATAGGTTTTGCGTCCCAGCGGAGTTTTGTGCAGGATAAACCACAAAATGAAAAACATAATCAGCATCATAATGGCAGGAACCGGCAGACCGGGCAAAAAACCCCGGCCGATTCTGGCGC
>OGOV01000722.1_pt1 | contig 32901 bp, 31 predicted proteins | sample 1552711 | NCBI WGS metagenome assembly OGOV01 (sample SAMEA2580216, study PRJEB22360) | human gut metagenome | biome: human gut; feature: human-associated habitat; material: faeces | place: Denmark | collected 2008/2010 | reverse complement strand
CGCGACCTTCAAAGGCGGCGGAATCTGGCAGGTCATGCTGGACATCAACGGGGCCTTGAAAGCCATTGGATTCGGGCTGCTGGTACTGTTTTTTGCCGTCGGCGTGGTCAAGACCTGTTCGAGCGCAGCCGATTTGAAGCGCCCGGAACATGCTTTCAAATTGTTTATTCGTTTCGCCTTGGCAAAAGCCGCTGTAACTTACGGCCTCGATCTCATGCTGGCGATTTTTCAAATCATTCAAGGGATGGTCTCCACGATCATCATGAGATCCGGACTGTCGGGGAACAGTGACGCTGTACTCCCACAGGAAATCATCGACAAGATCAACCAAGTTGGATTTTGGGACAGCATTCCCCTATGGGCAGTCACGCTGATAGGCGGGCTGTTCATCACGGTGCTGGCGTTCATTATGATCCTGACGGTGTATAGTCGGATGTTCAAATTGTACATGTATACGGCTATCGCCCCAATTCCCATGTCCAGCTTCGCAGGGGAACCCACCAGCAATGTTGGGAAAAACTTCCTGCGTTCCTATGCAGGCGTTTGCCTCGAAGGAGCGATTATTGCGCTTGCCTGCATCATCTTCTCTGTCATGGCAGCTTCACCGCCTGCGATCGATCCCGATGTGTCTGTGGTGACCGCCGTGTGGAGCTATGTAGGCGAACTCATCTTTAATCTGCTCGTTTTAGTCGGAGCTGTGCGGATGAGCGACCGAATCGTCAAAGAGTTATTGGGATTGTAAGCTCGGAAGGAGTGAAGTAATATAGAAGTAAAAGTGCCAAAGGAAATCCGAGATTATCAGGAGTCTATATTTTTCGGGCTATCTGCCCGGCAGTTTATCTGCTCCCTGCTGGCGGTTGGCGTCGCGGTAGGACTGTACTTCGTCTTTCGTCCTATGGTCGGGAACGAAGAAGTCGGCTGGATGTGCATCCTCGGAGCGGCCCCCTTTGCGGCCTGCGGCTTTTTCAAATACCACGGCATGACAGCCGAAAAGCTGGCGTGGGCTTGGCTGAAGTCGGAATTCCTGTATCCCAAGAAGCTGATATTCAGATCCGATTGCTTCTACTATGAAGCGATGAAGGAAGCCATATCGGAGGGAGAAAAGCCGCGCCGCAGACAGAAAAACCTCAAGTCTCAGCACTGACTGGAAAAAAGTAATCTTTAAAGTCTCACAGTAAAGGAAGGATGCCTATAGTCAAAACGCTTTCTAAAGCAACGAAATTAGAAAAAGAGAAATTCACCATTCCCAAGTCCGTACAGGACGCCATTCCCATCCAGCGCATCTGGCAGGATGGAATTTTCCAAATCGGGAGTCGGTTTTCCAAAACCTTCTCCTTTACCGATATCAATTACAGCATCGCCGGAAAGGAAGATAAGACGGCGATGTTTCTGGATTACTCGGAGTTTCTTAACGCGCTGGATTCCGGCGCTTCTGCCAAGATCACGATCAACAACCGGCGTATCAATAAAGCGGAGTTTGAAAACTCCCTGCTGCTTCCCATGAAAGAGGACGGGCTGGACCATTTCCGAAAAGAGTACAATGAGATGCTGCTCTCCAAGGTCAGCGGTACCAACAACAGCGTGGTACAGGATCGCTATATCACAGTCACCGTGGCGAAGCGAAACATTGACGAGGCCCGCACCTATTTCTCCCGCGTGGGCACCGACCTCATCACGCATCTTTCCCAGCTTTCCTCCATTGGCCGAGAGCTGGCCGCCGAAGCCCGCTTGCAGGTGTTTCGGGATTTTTTCAAGGCGGACGAGCCAGCCGCCTTTCCCTTCAATCTAAAAGAGCAGATGAAAAAAGGACACAGCTTCAAGGATTGGCTGTGTCCGGATTCTATGGAATTTCAGAAAGACCACTTCCGCCTGAACGACCGCTGGGGCCGGGTGCTTTACCTGCAGGGATACGCCAGCTACATCAAGGATTCCATGATCGCCGAGCTCTGCGATATGGATCGCAGTCTCATGCTCTCCATTGACATCCTGCCGGTTCCCACAGACGAAGCGGTGCGGGAAATTCAGAACAAGCTTCTGGGTGTGGAAACGAATGCGGCAAACTGGCAGCGGAAGCAGAATGCCGCCAAAAACTTCTCCGCTGTTCTGCCTTACGACATGGAACAGCAGCGAAAAGAAACCACGGAGATGCTGGAGGACCTGACCAATCGAGATCAGAGGATGATGTACGGCCTTGTGACCTTGGCCCATCTGGCCGATACCAGGGAGCAACTCGACTCAGACACCGAAACCATCCTCACCACAGCCCGGAAACACCTGTGCCAGATGAGCGTTCTCCGCTGGCAGCAGAAGGACGGGCTGGATACGGTTCTCCCGTATGGTCTGCGAAAAATTCAGGCGCTGAGAACCCTCACCACCGAGAGCACCGCTGTGCTGATTCCCTTCCGGGCACAGGAGATCATGCAGGCCGGGGGCATCTATTATGGGCAGAACACCGTTTCCAAAAACATGATTGTGGCTGACCGCTGCAAGCTCCTTAACGGAAACAGCTTCCGTCTGGGCGTCAGCGGTTCCGGCAAATCCTTCTCCGCCAAGGAGGAAATTGTCAGCATTGCCCTGTCTACAAACGATGATATCCTTATTCTGGACCCGGAGTCTGAGTTCGGCTTTTTGGTGGAGGCACTCGGCGGCGAGGTCATTCGGGTTTCCGCTTCTTCGGATACCCATCTAAATGCCATGGATATGGACAAAGCCTATGGCGACGAGCGAAATCCGCTGATTGAGAAATCTGAATTCATCCTCTCCCTGTTCGAGCAGCTGGTGGGAGCCGGAAATGTAAGCGCCAAGGAAAAGTCCATTCTCGACCGCTGTACCTATGATGTGTACCGGGAGTACATTGTCAGCAACTACGAGAGTGAGCCGCCTACTCTAAAGGATCTGTACCATTCCCTGTTAAAACAGCCGGAGCCGGAAGCCAGAGGTCTGGCGCTCTCTTCGGAGCTCTTCATCACCGGCAGCCTCAACACCTTTGCCCAGCACACCAACGTGGATACCAAAGCCCGGATCATCGCCTATGATATCCGGGAACTGGGTGAGCAGCTCATGCCCATCGGTATGCTGGTCACCTTGGATGCTATCTTCAACCGGGTCATTCAGAACTGGAAGCGAGGCAAAACCACGTGGGTGTTCGCAGATGAATTTTATCTCCTGTTCCGCTATCAGTACAGTGCCGATTTCTTCTATCGTATGTGGAAACGGATCCGAAAATACAATGGTCTGGTAACGGGGCTGACGCAGAACGTGGAGGAACTGCTCCGTTCCGATACCGCCCGCCTCATGCTGGCAAACTCGGAGTTCCTCATCCTCTTGAATCAATCCGCCACCGACCGGGATGAGCTGGCTGGGCTTCTTCATATTTCCGATACTCAGCTCTCCTACATCACCAATGTGGCGGCTGGCTGCGGCCTCATCCGCTGCGCCGGAAACATTGTCCCATTTGAAAACAGCTTTCCACGAAACACTCGTCTGTATCAGCTGATGACCACCAAGCCGGATGAAGCGATGAGAGGTGGCTAACCATAGATAAAACCAGTTCCAGCAGGGGGCCGCCTTGGGCGCTCTGCAATCTTTTTTTACAGGAGGTATGCCATTGAAAGAAATTAAGACCAGGCCGGAGGACAGAAAGCCGAGGCTGATGGATGAAGCCGCTAAAGTTCCCAAAACTGCCATGAAGGATCTATGGCTGAAATCTAAGGAAAAATCCGTCGCAGAGTTAAAAGAAACGCCCTTTGCAAGTCAGCGCGGGGAATCCTCTAATGATCCGGCAAACCATGCCGGAGAGCAGATGCTGTCTGGCATTGAAACCACCGTAAAGAGGGGAGCAGAGCTGACATATCAAGGTGGAAAAAAGCTGGCGCAGACCACGATCCGAAGAATCAAGGAAAAGCGGGAAATATCCCGTCCCCTTTCAGAAGCCAAAAATGCTGGTGGCAGCACAGTGGAAACTGTCAAGAATACAGCTTCTAAAATACGGACAAAGAACACGTCGGTCAAATCGATCAAGGGAAAACCTCAAAAGGCAGTAAAAAACGCCAGCCGTTCCATGAAAAGTATAAAGCAGAGCACTAAGGGAATTAAGACGGCTCAACAAACTGCGAAAACCACACAGCAAACAGCAAAGGCTGCGGCAAAAGCCACGCAGAAAACAGCACAGGCCGCCAAAGCTACTGCAAAGTCGGCGGCAACCGGGGCAAAAGCAGCCGTCAAGGCGACCATTGCAACAGTAAAGGGCTTGATTTCCGCCATCGCTGCCGGGGGCTGGGTCGCGGTGCTGATTATCCTGTTGATTTGTTTGATCGCTATGGTTTCCGGATCCTGTTTTGGACTGTTTTTCAGCTCCGATCCTACCGGAACTGGTACCAGCGTAACGCAGGCGGTATCCACCCTAAACGAAGAATATATGGCACATATGCAGGAGATCGAAGCAGCCACCCCTCACGACCGGCAGGAGATTACCTCCAACGACGGAGTGCTCTCTATCAACTGGGAGGATATTCTTGCCGTATTTTCCGCCAAGGTGACCGGTGCTGAAGACGGTGTACAGGTTGCCTCTTTGGATGACGCCCAGCTTGATGAACTGCGGAATATCATGTGGGAAATGAATGCAATAAGCTCCGGCACACGAACGGAGAAGCGCGAGGTCGAGATAACCGAAGTGGATGAGAACGGTAAGGAAATTACCCGTACAGAAACGGTACCCGAAACCATTTTGGAGATTAGCATTACCCACAAAACGCCGGAGGAAATGGCCCGACAGTACAACTTCAATTTCCGACAGAACGAATATCTTTCCTTAATGTCAGAGCCGGAGAATAAAAATTTATGGGCAGAGCTTCTCGGCGGCTTTGTCGGCGGCGGAGGGGAGATCATGGATCCCAACACGGATTGGGAAGGGATCGGCATTTTCCAGTGGCCGCTTCCGCAGAGCTACACGATCACGTCTTTATTCGGCTATCGGGAGGATCCTTTCACCGGCGAAGTCGCCTATCATGGTGGTACCGATATTGCGGCTCCCGGAGGCACGCCCATTCTTGCTGCCGCAGACGGAACGGTCTCGGTTGCAAACGGAACTGACTCTTGGGGTGGCAGCTACGGCTATCACGTTAAGATCGGACATGCTGATTCCTTTGAGACTCTCTACGCCCACTGTTCCTCAATTTGTGTAACAGAAGGACAGCAGGTAAAACAGGGCGAGGTTATCGCCTATGTGGGCACTACAGGAAGCTCCACCGGCAACCACCTGCATTTTGAGGTGCGACAGAACGGAGAACGGATGGATGCACTCCGATTTTTTATGTAGTCGGCGAATTTACAACAAATATCTACTGGCAAAATAAAACACCCTTCGCATCTTCTCGCACTTTTAGTCTTACTGCTTAATCGTATGGACGAAGCAAATGAAGTGAAGATTTCAATAACGTAAGCTCGCCATTGATACTCTTTACGAACAGATTATCTTCGAAATAGAAAAAGCATCGTAATCTACCAGATGCAGTGTCCGTCATAAGATAAAACAAATGATTTTCTAATCGTCTGTCATCTTCAAACACGTCCAGATTTCCAATTGGAATCCCCGATAGCTTATCCTGAATTGGAATTCCTGCCCAAGAACTATATAACCGAAGGATATCCTTTTCTTTCATCACACTCATTCCCTTCCTTCAGGGATCGCTGCTGCGATCAGTAAATCTTCCGGTCTGCAATCCAAACAGTCTGCAAGAGAATATAGGAAGGAAACGCCAACATTGGTATCCTCTCTGATCCAGTTCCGAATCTGCCGATCTGAACACCAGCACCATTCCGCTATTTCCTTCTGACTTTTACCACTGGTGCAGATTGCTGAACGAAGACGCACGGAGCTCAGCACCATCATGTATTGAGCCCTCTCCAAAGTCATCGGAATCACCTCCTCTCATGCTTTAAGCATAGGGGGAGATGTAGTGCCTCAAAAGGAAATCAATTTCCTGAATTTGGAAATATGAGTAATTTCTAAATGCGGGTAGATTTGACGCTTACAATATGAATATGCCCCCTCGTGCAATTATTACCTTACATGAGGAGGTATTGGGGCTATTCGCTGCCTTTAATGGTTCGGTCCAAAATCCCCCAAGGTCTTGATTTTGCACAATTTCCCCGGATTGTTGAATGTAAAGGCTATGACAGAGATTTGTTTATTTTATGATGCACACGCTCCAAGCGTAATCTTTCTCAGATTCTTTATCTGTGTTTCTCTATGCGAGATAATCAAAACCGTTAGCTCTGGCGTACTGTTAACTATATAATTCAAATCCCTATCTTTCTGGGATTTGAATTATGGCGGCCCATATGTTTTGACATTACTATTCCACAATCGAACATCACATGATCTGTGTTCCGGAGACGTAGCCAAACAGGAATATTCCCAGAAAAAGCGACTCGACCACAATTACATATGTCCGCAATTCCGACCTATTCTTAATCAGAGCGGCAAGCAGAATGAAGAACACAAACCCGCACGAAAGGTATCGGCCACCGCTCAGCAGCCACGAGAGCGAATAGTTTGCGATCAAATAACAAAAAGCATATGCTAAGATACTCGAAGAATTTTTGCGGGATCTCAACGAAAGAACAAGAATGGCAAAAAAGACGATAAATAAAATCAGCTCCGGCAGCCACACAGCCCATGCCATAGATTGCTGAAACTGCCTGCCCAGATAGCTCACGATATATTTCAGCGTATCCGTGATCCACATCGGACCTTGATACCAATGCTGCTGATGAATCATATAGGCAAACGGATTGCCGTCTACGAGATAGTTCAAAAGCCAGTAGCCGAGCATTCCCAAACAGGGCAAGAACAGCAGCGGAATGTACATTGCCTTTTGGGCGAGCCTTTTCATCGACGCCTTGATCGGAACAACAAGAGGTTTAACGCTTTTGAAAAACTCTATAACGCCTGGCAAAACAACCAAAATGCCGATCATCCGCGTGAGCGCCGCAAAAGCGCCCCAAATCCCAAAGGCAAGCCACTTGTGCTTATGTGCATAGTAAAGCGCAGCCGCCGTCGTCAATAAAAACAGTCCCTCTGTCATGACCGTGCCGAAAAAGAACGAAAACGGGAAAACCGACAGGAACAGCACCGCATCATCGGCAACCGATTTATCATAGCTTTCAAACGCCAGCTTGTGTACCCAGCAGCACCCCCATGAAAAGCACAGTGCCGAAACGAGCGCGCCTGCCAGCGCGGTGTTCGGAATGATAAGCTTCACGATCCGGACAAGCCAGACGTAACAGGGATAGAATACCAGAAAGAGATGCTCTCCGTTTTCCTGATACGCGCTGTATCCTTTGTCAATTAAATTGATATAGTGATTTGCATCCCACAATCTGAGCTTTTCCAAGCAGTCCCAGAGCGACACTTGTTCATTCGATCCGATCATGATGCAAAACAGGGCAGCGACCATGACCAAAACCCGAACGCCGAGCGCAAAGCCGAACGTTTTCCATTCATTAGGATATGCCGCCCTGCAATCGAAGTCCTCCTCCGGCAGGACAGCATGTTTCGCGGATTTTGGGGAAAGGCCGAAATCAAGCAGGCATTCATAAAGGAGAACACAAAACAGCAAAACGATCGGAACGAATAGGATCACATTATAAAGCAATTTCTCTCATCCTCATCTTTTCTTGGATTAATTCCGAGCTATATCAGAAAATAGCGTTTAAATGGATACACGGTAAAAAGCAATTGGAATTCCTGGCTTTCAATAGAGTCCCATTCTTTCTCGGAAAAAAACATGCGTTCCATTTGTATCGGCAAAACGATAGTTTTCTTTTCTCCAGGTTCAAGTTCTATTTTCAATTGATCTGTGTTGTTAAACCCACGATACAATTCTGGTCCAATTGTATTTTCCCAAACACCGGAAACCAAATGAAAAAAATATGGATATGTACTTCGCGTTTCTGAGCTATTATTCTGAAATGTGATGGAAATATTGCAAATATTTAAGTCCTCCAAACTCATTCCATACTTATAGTATTCCGGAGGAATTTCCATGCCATATTTTGCGCAAGTGTTCTTAATGGAATCAATGCTCTTACCCGTGCACGTCATTTCCATCCCAAAGTAGGATGTGGTTTCTCCTATTCGCGTCGGAGTATCAATAGGCGATGGATAACGCATATTAATTGCGAAAATTTGAACTGTGCCCAGCAGTACCAACAAGAAAACGATTGAGACAACAATGGTTTTTTTTACATTGATCTTCATATTATCCCTCCGTTTTCCTGTGTGGAAATCCTACCTTGATCTATTTTGTATATATGGTCAGAAAGAAATAGCAATTCATCACGGTCATGGCACGCTAATATGATAATAGAACCATGCTCTTTAAGCTCGGCAATAATGTTGCGGAAGCACTTAACACCTTCTTCATCCAACGCATTCAATGGCTCATCGAATATTACAATATCCGGAAGTTCCATAATTGCAGCCGCTATTCCAAGTCGCTGTTTCATACCTAACGAATATTTCTTGTACTTTCTTTTATCACCAGGTTCCAAACCCACTTTTTGTAATGTATCGTTTATTTGAGATGCAGACACTACTTTCTTTATTTTAGCAATTAGTTGAAGATTCTCAAACCCGGTATAAAAATCAATAAACGCTGGATTTTCAATGAGTGCTCCCAGACTTTCCGGAAAAGATAATTCTTTGCCTAATGCTTTTCCGTTTATTACAACTTCTCCGGAAGTCGGAGTAATTAGCCCACATATTGCTCTCATCAACATCGTTTTACCGCTACCGTTGATTCCCATCAGTCCATATACTTGTCCCTCAGTAAAGGTACAGCAAATGTCATCTAGCACCTTCTTCCCTTTTAGAATCTTGGTAACATGACGCAATTCAACCATAGTTGTCACTCCTTTTCTCCAATTAGGTCTTTTTTTTCAATAAGAAAGCATCCTATGATACATCCAAGTACCACTATAGCGGCAATTAAAATCATTTCTGTATTAAAATGAATAGCGCCACCGAGAATCACATCAGTACGAGCCAGCATAGACAGATTCGCAAATAATAATGGTGAAGTGAAGAAAACAGCCATTAAATTCAAAATGAATACAGCACAAAAACTCAGAACCGGGGAGATGGAAAGACTCAAGACTAATTCTAGGATTGCATAGCCATAGGAGCTAAACAGCGGTGATAGAAAAGCTTTCAGATACTGTTGCGGAGAGTACATAATTCCTTCCGTCGAAGGAGCAATCCCCAGCAACGCATCTGTATATTCCAAATTAACATATTTGAATTTTACACATATCATTGTAACCGTGAACAACAAGATATAATATAGAGTTACAGATACCAGCACCCAGCAAACTTTACTTACCCACCATATCTTGCGATTTCCAGAACGAATCAATAAATGGACACCGTTAGTATTTAGATCCTTAATCGGATACCATAGTACGATATACAAAACATAAATCTGAGATACAAACCACGTTGCCGGCACCACAAAGTGAATATCCATCGCATTAAACGGCGGAGCACCTTTGAAAAAATATATCCAAGCATCCACTAAACCCGGTTCTTGGATGGAGCCAACGTCATTATTATTATAGACAAAATACGATATATTCAGCAGTAAAAAGAGCAAGACGCTCACAATAATATGCAGCGCCGTTTGTGCGAAACCTACAGTAAGATCGTAATGTACCACCGCTCTACAAAAGCTCCTCGTGTTTTTACAGGACGCAGCATGTAAGGAAAGACTTCCTTTTTTATAGGGAGATGTCATGTTTTTTCCCCCAGTGATAGAAAAGAAAATAATTTATCAAAGACAACACAACGAATTCAAAAAGGACTATGTAAATGCTCGTGTTTAAGGAAGGCTGATATGGAATTAGAAAATATGCTGATGAATATTGTGTTTCCCCCCACCATGAACAAATAAAATAGATAATTAGATTAATCAGGGATGGAAAGAGTAACGCCTCGACTTCATATTTGCAAAAGCGAGAAACAATAAGAGAAGTCAGCACAAAGCACGAAATGAACAGCATGTCAATTAAAATGAACGCGAAAATATAGAGCAATGGCCACGAATAGTAAAAGTCACACCACATACCAACAATTGAAATCGGAAACATATATGTTGTTACTTGAGGTACAATTGCGGGCAACAGCATCGCTGAAACGAACAGGTCAATTAAAAGCGGTACACCAACAATGCAACTTGACGACAAAACTACCGCCAAGCACTTCCCCTTAAGATATGCACTGCGGTTTTCTCGCATTAAGATGTTTTTAATATATCCCTTTTTTCGATCTGTAAAAAAGGAACCAGCAAAAGGAAACGTTGCTAGAATTGGTAGAACCCAGTAATATATCTGTGTATAGGGAAACGCAAAGTCTAACCCTAACCAGCAATTGTATAGAGAGGGTGGACAAATCGTAGGATTTTCTGGGATCTCCAGAGCCATCGAACGAGGTAAATTCCAAAACAGTATATGGTAGGCTATAAATGTAAGAGCTATAGTCATAGATATCTTAAATCTAGGATTCTTAAATGCACGTATTATTTCAACTCTGTAAGTCAATTTAACCTTCCTCCTTGCTTAGAGCCAACCATTCCGTCTCATCATTTGGTGCCGCTCCAGTAAAGAAAAGTGGCATGAATAAGGAGTGGAGAGATACTTCGTCTGATACGATATAACATAGTTTTGCATCGAGTGTTTCATCTGGCCGTAAAATGTAAGTTCCGTACTTTCGATCCTCTAAAGAGTATTGACATTGGGAAAATGCTTCTAGTTCATAATTCTGTATAAAGCGGAGCTCTTCGTCCACTTCGCTTATTCTTAAATTGTTAAAATACACTTCCTTTTCCAGTTCTGTTGGATTGTGTACAGAAAGCGTTATGACCAAAAACTGCTGATTTGGTTGGATAGAGTTTTGGAGATATTTTTCAATTTCTAAGTCAGAGAACTCCTTCAGATTGTCAGTCAAACTCGCATCATATATCGACCAATCAAGGTCAATTTCATGTACTAGATGATCAGGAGTTACAATATTGTTTTGGGGAATAGCATTTATGCAGTCAAGGGTGGGTGCTGCCAACTGACTTTCTTTCCCCTTTGGCTTCGGCCTTTCTTCTTTTATCTCTGGCTTTTCGTCCTTACCAAATTCCGGCCCTGAATTTCGTCCTGAAACTACAGACGGAGGCTGTTCTACCACAGAAGCAACGTCATCATCTATTACAGTCGAAACACATCCAGTCTGGACACTTATAAATAAGGCAAATAACATAAGAGCGATTCTTTTAACTATCTTTGTTTTCATATCATAAACACACACCCTTCTAATAGAGCTGTAAAAAGGCAAGGCAGAGATAGCCTTGATCGTTAATCTAGCAAGAACAGGCCGATAAATTCTCCAATAATAGCAAATGTATATGCGTGTGCCTAATACATACGCATATACATTTTGTGTTAAAAGTTAGATCGAATCCGGGCTCCAAACACCATGAACCGTACCACTCGGATTATCTCTAATACCGTAAATCGCACCGTACTCGTAGCCTTTTTCTTTAACCTGATTGGAAATGAAGTACTCTTTATTCGTTTGCGTAATAAAGTAGTAAAGATCGTTGCACCAGTACGCCTGTGCGCCCCACTGATTGCTATGTGCGCCAATCGGAATAGCCTCAAAGTTGCTTCCGATATAATCACACTTCATGTACATGGAAGTATAATCTTCCTTGCGTCTCATAGAAGTTCTGTCTTCGTTGTTTACCAGGAAGAACTCGAAGTATTCATCTTCATGGTTATTGTACGGCTCAATTTCCGTCGCCGAAGCCGAAATCGCTAACGAAGAAACTGTCATCAGCGCAGCTGCGATCAACCCGAAAATTCTTCTTGATTTCATAGTTTCCACTCCTGTCTTTTGTGTGTATCCACACATGCTTTGTTATAAATTTCTACTCGTACGTCTAAAGGTTCGCAGAACGCAAGATACATATTCCACTATATAAAAAACATGGTTAGCTACCCTACGTCCTACTCGACCATTAGAATGAAATGATCTTCAGTGTCCCCCCTTTCACGATTTTACAATAATCAAGCAGCAGTCTGCTGCCAGATTATGTTCCCTAAGTAAAACATCTACATTACCTCAACCAGTTTCAAAATAAGAACTACGGGTTAATACATGGTAATCGGTTGTGCACAATCATTCTTGAGGGAGTACCATATCATGGTAAAGCATCTTATTTTTTGACTGGTCAAGTCCTAATGTAACGTTTATTACGTGGGCTTTATACTTCAATGATACTACTTTAAAAACGGGAGTTGTTCCATTTTGTCACAGTGGTATATTTTTGAGATTAAATGGTTTTGATCTGTCAATGCAAATAATGAATAAAAATAGCGCGTATCCACTTCAAGTGAATACGCGCTACCGTTAATATTAAATAATGCTACCGATTAGACAAAATCCGTGAAATTCTTCGCTGCCTGTGTTATAATTTATTCAAGCTCTGGAATTTCTCAAACAGTTGAACATAATCCAGTATGTGGCGTTGCTCTTGAGGATTCATCTTAGAAAGCGTCTTAATAATCTCTTTTATGATGATATTCGTCGGAAGTTCGACCTCAGACGCAATATATAGATCATCCAACTGAATTTCCAAAGCTACTGCAATCTTCTCTTGGTGCGCTCGAGTAGGAATGAGATTGCCGGTCTCCCATCTGGAAACGCACGACGGGGAGACTGAGCATTTTTCAGCAAGCTTTTCTTGCGTCAAACCACGGAGATTTCTGATTTCCCTAATTCTTTTGCCCAACGACGACATCCCTATCCCTCCTAACTTAAATATTTTACCAATTTTCGCATCAAACCTCCATGAACTAATACGAACATGTATTTACTTTTCCGCAAGAGACCTCTATAATAAGAAAAACGCCTCTTGAAGGAGATGCTGAAACTTGATAAATATATATAGTCCAATGCAAGACATATTGTCTCACCTTTTAAAAGAGAAGCCTCATCATATGCGTATTTTGTCTGGCGTAGACAATCTTACTAATTTGTTTTGTGACTTGGTAGAAATAGGACTCGATTTTTTTGAACTTTTACGTATATACTGTGACAACGATTTTCTGCCCTATTTCGGAGATAAACAACAGCCATACACCTTCCCACCCCCAGATAGGTTCTGCAATCTCGACCAAAAGGACATTCGGAGAGGTATCTCACGTTGGACAGGGTCAAAATATCGCTCAGCCTCTATCGATGCTGTTGTACTGGAAATATATCATCATATTGCCGATAGGCATATCGGCAGTTACGTCTACCATAGCAATCGTAACCCCAAAAACATAAAAGCAGCAGATGACATCTATGTTTTATTTGTATTCACTAGTTCTGCAATCTTTGTAGACTTAAATAAAAAAAAATCCTATCTTTTTCAGGAGGAACCTCATGATAAAAATAGCCGTTTGTGATGATAACCCATATGAATTGGAAGAAGTAGCCGAAAAAATCAAGATTTATCGTGATCAGCAAGAGACTGCACTCCAGACAGTAGTTCAGACCTTTCAATGTGGCGAATATCTTATAATGGAAATTGAGTCTGGGCACCCCGCCGATATCTTTATTTTGGACGTAGATATGCCGGATATGAACGGATTTGAGCTTACCGAAGAGATTCGAAAACGTATCCCAGCTCCTATCATTATCTTTCTTACATCCCATATTGAATATGGATCCAAAGCCTGTAAAAACCGGGCTTTCAGATATATTTATAAGCTAAATATTGATGAAGACCTTTACGAAGCTCTCGACAGTGGATTCCTGGAGTTACGTCATATTGAAGAACGCTCCATTACTGTCACTCATTATAATGAATATTATCGGATACCTTATTCCAACATTAAATATATCCGCCGCGACGGGCGTCAATTAAGCATTGAAACACTCGCTTCAGGCTCAATCTTCGATAACAGAGGAGTGAAAGAATTCTTGGAGGCGCTGAATGACAGCCGTTTTGTGCTAATCGACCGCGGATGCATATTGAATGTGGATTTCGCTAAACAGATAACGGGCACCGAAGTGATACTCACCACTAACGAACGCCTGGCGATTAGCCGTCGCATGCTCAAAAATTTGAAGTTAGCTCTCATCAGAGAGTGGAATATTTGACATTCAGAAAATTAGAAAGGAGGCCAAATTATGCCTTTTTACACCCTTGTGGAATTATCCGCATCCTTTTTAGAATCCTTGTTGGTTATCGGCACCATAACACGCATAAGCGGTAAAAGGCACAAGAATCCACAACATGTTCTCTTAATTCTAGGGGCAGCATGTGTAATGACAGCTATAGTTACCTGTATGAACATGTGGGAATCTTTTTCATATTTAACCATAGTCATAGCCGCGACATATTCTATCTTTGTTACGAAACTTACATCAAACGGCTGCCTTTTGCTCCGAACCGTATCTTGCATGCTTACTTTGTTTTTTCTACACACCCTAGATTATGTAGTTGGCTTTAGTGTGAGCATGATTATCGGTCAGTCTCGAGATATTTTCCATGGATTTGAACTGATGATGGAAACTGGAACAATTCGAATAATATATACCGTAATCAACAAATCTCTCCAAGTATTCCTGTTTTTCCTATTGGGAGCTCAATATGAAAAAATCCGACAATTCGATAAGAGATATCTGGGAATTCTTCTCGGAATCACCACATCATGCTACATAATTATGTCTATTCTTCTCAGCCTAATCATGACTGATTCTCTGTTTGTCATGCAAATAGCTATTGTCGTTTCGTGGATATTTATAATGAGCTGCTTAGTGGCAATCATTACCATCATTTCGATACATTCAAAATATATAAAGAAAGAACGAGAAACTGTGATGATTTCTTTGACAAATGAGTTAATGGAAAGAAATTATCAGCAACTCCATAAGAATCAGCGATTGATTGAAAAACAGGTTCATGACTTTACAAACCATCTAAAGACCTTAAAGGGGATGTTGGACAAAGATATCGAAGCGGAACAATATGTTTGCAAACTACTTGCGATAACATATCGCGAATCAAAACTTTGTCATAGCGGATGCGATGTAATCGATGCAATCATAAATTGCAAGATATCAGAAGCGACGGCAGGATATATTGCATTTACTTATAAGGTTCAATTGCCAGAACCCATATATATTTCCAGTGTGGACATCTGTGCTGTTCTCTCAAACCAAATTGACAACGCTCTGGAAGCTTGCGCCGATATTCCCAACCAGCAAGAACGCTTTGTCCAAGTTACTCTTTGGCAAAAAGAGACTTTTTTGTTTTTTAAAGTAGTCAACAGCGTTTTAGTTAATCCCTTCATTGCAGGAAATACTTTAATCAGCAAGAAAAAAGGAAGCGGGCATGGATTAGGACTTATTAACATTCGTGACACTGTGGAAAAATACGACGGGACTTTGGATAATCAGTTTTCTGGAAATCAATTCATATCTATAGCAATGATGCAAAATACCATCTAATACAAAAATTCACACCATAAAATCAAAAATCCCCCAAGCCAATAGTCTATCTGTTATAATTCTAGATAGACCACAGACTTGGAGGATTTTTATGTTAAAAGCGTGTGCATCTAGTTGTGCTGATTTTCTAATGCGTCACACAAATATAGCCTCTTCTCGCAGGCCGATATACCTATATGGATTTGAATTGCTTCTGTCTACGTTAACATCAGCTTTGTCCATTTTATTTGTCTCCGTACTATTCAACAGCATCGAGGATGGAGCTATCTTTCTGGTGATATACATTGGCTTGCGGGTATTTTGCGGAGGGTACCATGCCAAAACACATGAATTGTGCTTTATTAGTTCAAACTTTACTTTTTTCGTGGCTTGGATTTTCGCAAAGGTATTAACCATTTTAAATTTACAAAGTCTCGCAACGGTGCTTGTTGTACTTTCTACCATTGTCATTTTGATTTTAGCGCCTATTCGCAATAAGAATCACCCTCTTTCCGACAAGGCATATAAGAAAAACCGAAAGATTGCCATTATTTTCGTGTCAATACTTTTCATTATTTATCTTTGCCTAGCTTTTCTTAATTGTCCGCTTAGGTTCTTTGCTGTTTTTACATCGTCCATATCAGCAGTTGCTGTTCTTATGGTTATACCCAAACTATTGGAGAGGAGGGAAAATCATGGTTGATTTTTGGAATGCGATTGCATCTTTGATCGAAGCAATTGCCAATTCTGGAGCAGGCGCCGCATCAATGGGCGTTAATTTTGAGCCGGAAGTCCCGGAAGAGCTCAGAAAGTAAAAAGCCATAAAAAGGTTGCCTGTAAATCGGGCAACCTTTTTTATGTGCAATTTCTTATGCCGAATATAAGTATTCCGCACTAGAACAACCGCTATCCAGCAAAATTGTATCTATGTAAAATTCCCTGTAAGTTTCAAATTAGATGATTCGATTTGGAGAGGAAGAATTTTAAGGTAGTACGAGATGAGCGGCACCCCCTCATCAGGCTTTTTCCACAACATTATAATAACCATCCTATGCGCATCCGCCTACGGGCGGGTGCGCTTTTTTTATACCTGCAAGCAGAAGCTCTGGCTAAGAGCTCATAGCGGCAGACCTCCGCCTTCGACAATCTGAATTTCCACAAAATAACAGATTGATCGGAGGAAATAGTTATGGCCTACAATAAAGCCAGAGCCGAAAAGCAATGGCTCAAATGGAAAGAAGCAGAAGAAAAGAAGCTCAGAGAGCTGGGCGTGGATGAGGAGACCATCCAGCGCCTGCATACATACGACTGGGCAGAGTTTAACAAGGAACGCCAGTATCTGCAGCGACAGGTAGAATGGTCCTCCTATGTTGACTGGGCCTCTGCACAGGATCTGGAGCTGCCCGTCGAGGATCCTGAATCCCTGCTGGACAGCATCGAGGACATGGAGTTACTCAAAATCCTTTCCAAAGAGGACAAACTCACCATCCAGATTGCTTTTTTGAAAATGTCCGGATATAACGGTTATGAAATTGCCGAAAAAACCGGCCTTACACAAAAAGCTGTAAATCTAAGAATGGTGCGCCTCAGAAAAAAACTGAAATTTTTTTTTGAAGCATGAAGCTATCCGGCCTTTTTCCTGGGCTATAGGGCGAACGGGGAAAAGCGTTCACCTGCAGCTTGAAAAATGAATACCAGCCATGCGGGTACGTTCCCGCCTAAGTGAGCGACATAGGAAAAAGCGCCAGGACAGACCACAACTAAGCTGCCATCCTTTTGAGGGATGGCAGCTTGTGTTGTTGGTTTCGAGCGATGTATTTCGACCTAAAAGAGGGAGTGGCATCCCTTTTCGCTATGACCTTTAGGCGGGGGATTATGATACACATTATCGTTTGCCCACACGTCAGATAGGTTGGCCAACCTCGGGTTGTAATCAGCAAGACCCTTGGAATGCCAGTGAACGGCTTGTTAGCCGCAAGCCTGCCCGCATGGTTCCCAACGTGCCGGGGAGCGAGCTGCAAATACGGCACATCGTAATCAAACCTTTTTTATTCAGATTGTCGTTGACTGCGAATCCATGCGGCGCAGAGAAATCCTGCGCCGCATTAGTTTGCCGCCAACATATAAAAGCAAATTCATCTAAGGAGAATGTACCAAAATGAACACCCCCTCCCTAAAAGGGCAGGTCCACGAGGAGATCGAGAAGATCTTCAGAACCCTTCTGCCCAGAAACGGACTGGCGGTGCGGGAAGAACAGGTTACCCTCTGTCACATCATGCTGGATGCCCTGCTCAAAAATAATATCGCTTTATGCGACGCCGGAGTCGGTATCGGCAAGACCTACGCCTACCTAACCGGCTGCATTTTACTCAGAAAAAATGCTCCTCATAGCGCTGTCGGCTCCCTGCCGGTAGTGGTTTCCACTTCCAGTATAGCTCTGCAAGACGCCATTATTGAAGAGTATATCCCTTTTTTATCCCGCATTTTTCTGGAGAATCACATCATCCAGAAGCCCATCCGAGCCATCGTGCGCAAAGGCAAAGAACGGTTTGTATGCGATGTCCGCCTTGCCCAGCGTCTGGAAGCCGTGAAAGACAAGAAAAAGAACATAGAGCAACTGGAGGCCCTGCTTTCCCTTCGCACCTATCATGACTTGGATGCCGTAACCGGCCTCAGTGGTTTCGATCGGCGACAGGTATGTGTTCCAAAGTTTTGCGAAAAAAGCTGTCAGCAGCGCAGTCTCTGCCGGTATCATCAATATCTGAAAGAAGCTAAAAGTGCAGAGATTTCCATCCAGATCTGCAACCACAATTACTTATTGGCCGATGCTGCGCACCGTTTGCAGGCACTGCATCCCCTTCTCAATGATTATCAAGCCTTGGTAATCGATGAAGCTCATAAGCTGCCGGACGCCGCCCGCCAGATGTACGGGCAAAGTCTTTCGGCAGAGGACTTTCGTGAGATCTGTGATCTGCTTGCAAAAGAAAAACATATTCTTGCCGCCCAACAATTAAATGAGAAATTTTCTGCCCTTATGCGTTCCATGTGCCGAGACGAACCGCCGGAAGAAGATCGGCGCACTGCTTTTGTCCTAACACCAGATCGGATAACGGCTCTTCGGGATTGTCTTTTTCTTCTACGGCAAACTCAAAAACAGCTTGCTCCGTATCTCCCTCGATGGATATCCTACCGGCTGGGAGCGGCGGAAAATATTTTGAATTTGTTTTTTACCATGGACCGAAAATATATCCTATATATTCAGTATGACCGAGCAGGAGCGCCAAGCCTCTGCGCTGCGAGCCGGGAAATACCGAAACAGCTGAATCAAGCACTGTGGCTTAAGAATATTCCGGCCATCTTAACCTCCGGTACACTCATGGCCGGAGGCAGTTTTGACCGCCCACAAAAAATCATGGGCCTGTCTGAGAATCAACGGGTAGAGAATTTTATCGCAGCGTCGCCTTTCAATTACGAGGAGAACTGTTTGCTTTACATTCCTGACAGCCCGCTTAATGTGCAGATCGGCAGCGAAAAAGAAGTTAAATATCTGGCAGAGCAGATCTGCCGTTTGGTTGAAGCTGCCCATGGCCACACACTGGTACTCTTTACTTCTTACGCTCTTATGGGTGCAGTTTACAATCAGGTCAAAGATCGACTGCCTTTTCCTTTACTGGAGGTATGGAGGCATTCATCGGATATGATCCATAAATTCAAGCACTCCAATAACGCTGTGCTGTTTGCCGCGGGTTCCTGTTGGGAGGGCGTGGATTTTCCCGGAGATATGGTATCCTCGCTGATTATTGTACGGCTGCCGTTTTCTGTTCCCAATCCCTTGAGTGAAGCGGAGAGAGAACAATACCCGTCGCTGCAAGATTATATTCGAGCGGTAATTATCCCCGATATGCAGGTAAAGCTGCGGCAGGGGTTTGGGCGGGCTATCCGTACCGAAACCGATACCTGCGTGATAAGTGTTTTGGACCACAGAGCCGCTCCCGGAGAACGGTATCATCAGGCTGTATTGGAAGCCTTGCCGAATCTTCGCATCACCCGAAAAATCAAAGAAGTGGAAGAATTCATCCGAGCGAAGAAGAGCTTGGATTATTTTTTATCATAAAGGAGTCTAGCATAAATGGACACCCTCTATCTCCAAAACGAAAAGGCGATTAATGAAATAAAATATTTTGTAATGTTGTTCGCAATAAAGCGGTTGTTAGAGCAAGAGAAAATCACTCCGGAAAATTTCCGGCTGGCCAATGTTGCTCTTGCCGAAAAGTACAGCGTTTTGCCGCTCTATATTTAGTGGTTGTTGTGATAGCTATTCCTAATGGGTTGTGGTAGTGTTGTGTGAAACAAAAAAGATGTCCAACCGGAAAGGAGCGAAAAAGTGCCACAAGTCAAAGTCATACAACCCATATCAGAACAGAGCAAAAAGCTGCGGGTCGCGGCGTATGCACGCGTGAGCAGTGATTCAGCCGACCAGCTGAACTCCTTTGCTACCCAAGTGGATTATTACACCGGCTATATCCAATCCAAAGATGAATGGGAGTTTGCTGGTTTATACGCAGATGAAGCGATATCCGGCATAACAGCAGACAAACGCAGCGATTTCCAGCGCTTACTTGTTGATTGCCATGCCGGAAAAATTGATCGCATTCTTGTCAAGTCGATCTCGCGGTTTGCACGAAATACTCTGGACTGTATTCAAACGGTTCGAGAGCTGAAACAGCTTAATATCCCGGTTGAATTCGAAAAAGAGAATATTGATACAGGAAGCATGGGCAGCGAGATGCTGCTGAGTGTTTTGGGAGCTGCCGCACAGGAGGAATCCCTCTCTATCTCGAAAAATCTAAAGTGGAACTACAGACACAGGATGAAAAACGGAGACTTCACAACGCACATTGCTCCCTTCGGATATTCCTACAAGAGCAAAACCCTGGTTCCTAATCCAAATGAAGTCCCTATTATTGAATTTATCTTCAATAGCTATCTTTCGGGAAAGAGTTTATCTGAAATCGCAAAAGAATTAACTCAAAACGAGAAGCCTATAACATCCGAAAAACACTCTGAATGGAATCGCACATCAATCCAATATATACTTACCAATGAGAAATATGTCGGCGATTCATTGGTTCAAAAGCGCTTCACGCCTGACGAGCTACCGTTGAAAAAGATTCGCAATGTTGGTCAGCTTCCAAGGTACTATATTAGAAATTCTCATCCAGCTATCATATCTCGGGAGATTTTCGAAGCTGTACAAGTGCTGCTTCAGCAGAAGACCATCTCAAAATCAACTGTAAGCAGCTATCCGCTTAGCCAAATTGTGAAATGCGGGGCATGCGGATCAACCTTCCATCGCCGTATTCAGAAAGGAATCGTTCGGTGGTCCTGCTACAAACACTTACAGGACAAAGACCTCTGTCCCATGGGTATCGTGCAAGAATATGAAATTTATCAAGGCTTTCTGAAGGTTCATAATAAACTGTTGGACAACAGAGATTCCATTTTGAAAGTTATGCTGAATCAGTTACTGGAATTACAAACCAAGGTTACATTCGCAAGGCCGGACATCGTAGCATTAAATGAAAAAATAGCAGATTTAGTCAAGCAGAATCATTCGCTCGCAAGGCTCCAAGCCAAGGGATATATTGATTCCGTTATTTTTATAGAACGAAGCAATGGCAACAATCAAAGGATTGAGCGAATGCGTCGGGAATTACGCCAGCTTCAAGGACCGGACGAGCTCAGTAGCCTTATTGATAGTACCACACTGCTGATGGATCTGCTGGATAAAGCCTCTCCCCTGCTGGAATTTGAGCCTTCTATATTCAAAATCATGGTAAAGGAAATTGTCGTTTACCCGGAAAAATTTCGGTTTTACCTTAATAACAATTTGGCGCTCGACGAAGGACGGTGCTTACGATGAAGAAAAAGCGTTACCTTCCTTTTGGATACCGTATGATCGGCGGAAAGATCGAAATCATTTCCGAAGAAAGCGACCTTGTACAAAACATATTCCGCAGCTATCTCGCCGGAGCGTCACTGCAACAACTGGCAAAGCTAGCGGAACAGACCGGTTTGCAGTTTCGAGAAAATGCAAATGTCTGGAACAAGAATATGATCTCCAGAATTTTGGATGATAAGCGTTATTGGCAAAAGGGATTGTTTCCTGCCATCATACAGGAAGAACTCGCTTTACAAGTATCGGAACTAAAAAGCAGCAAGGCGTCGCCGAAGCCATCACTCCATTTTCTGCAAAAGAAGATAATCTGCTTTCAATGCGGCAAGCCACTAAGCAGAAACAGCCGAAGTCTTCCCCAAATATACTGGGACTGCAAAGACTGCGGCACAAAAATCGGGCCAATTGCGGATAACGAATTACTGGATGCTATTAAAGAAAAATTCCTGTCCGTGTGTCACGACCCGCAGATGACAGAGCTGGAGAGAATTTCCAATAATTTTCTCTCTATGAAGGCCGTTCGATTGACGAACGAAATCAATCAGATGTTTGATCAGCGTGAAGTAGATCCGGACAGGCTGCTTCCTATGATTTTAGAATGTGCCGCTGAAAAATATAGAGCATGTAAAATCATAGAATCCGACCACCTCACGCTTAAACTAAAAGCTCTTTTCCGCGAGCATCACAGCGATGAAGAACTGGATCGGGAGCTTTTTGAGCAGACCGTGAAACAGGTCATCCTGCGACCCGATGGCTCCATACAACTTCGGCTGATAAACGAAAAAATAATATGAAGGGAAAAGCGCTCTTATGGACCGAAAGATAGTTACGGAAATCCCTGCAAACCCTATGCTTGCAAATTTACAACATCGAAAGCGAAAGCTACGGGTAGCGGCCTATTGCCGAGTCAGCACTGAGGAAGAAGAACAGCAAAACAGCTTTGAAGTACAGGTCGATTACTATACCGAAAAAATCAGCAATCATGAGGGCTGGCAGCTGGCCGGGATCTTCGCGGACGACGGGATCTCCGGGGTGCGAACCAAAAAAAGAGAGCAATTCAACAAGATGATCGAGCTCTGCAAGCAGAAAAAAATCGACCTCATCTTAACAAAATCCATCTCCCGATTTGCCAGAAACACCCTTGATTGTATCAAGCACATCCGAATCCTCAAAAGCTGGGGGATCCCTGTTATATTTGAAAAAGAAAACATCGATACTTCAAACATGAACAGCGAGATGATTCTGACCTGCTTGAGCGCCTTTGCCCAAGCCGAGAGTGAATCCATCAGCGGTAATGTTACCAAGGGAATCCGCATGGGCTACAAGCAAGGGAGATTCACTTTTCGCTACACCGGATTCGCATTTCAGAGGGGGCCCGATGGAGAGCCAGAAATCATTCTGAAGGATGCGGAAACGATTCGTATGATCGCGCAAAGCTTTCTGAATGGCGACAGCATGCAAGGAATCAAAGAAAAGCTGGAGAAAGCCGGTATTCCAAGTCCTGCCGGAGAGCCTCAATGGACGACGCAGACGGTTCTCCGAATCCTGCAAAATGAAAAATATGCAGGTGACGTCCTGCTTCAAAAAACCTACACCTCGGACTTTCTGGAGGGAAAGGTCAAGAAGAATAACGGAGAGCTTCCGCAGTATTACATTCAAAATAACCATCCAGCCATTATTTCAAGAGAAACGTTTTATCAGATCCAAGAAGAACTTGCCCGAAGAAGAAGCAAAAAGCCCTCAAGTGTCAAAAAGACAAAAACGAACCGCGGCCGATATACCAGCAAATACGCCCTCTCTGAGAGACTGGTCTGCGGGGATTGCGGTTGTTATTTTCGTAGGGTGACTTGGAGCATCCATGGGCGGAAGCAGATTGTCTGGCGATGCATCAACCGACTGGAATTCGGACCAAAAGCATGCAAAAATTCTCCCAGCCTTAAGGAAACTGCCCTTCAAGCATCTATATTGGATGCTATCCGCTCCTTGATCTATGGCCAGCAGGAAGAAATGGCAGCGGTGCTACAGGACACACTGATACGCTGTATTGCCGAAGAGGATGATGAGAGCAATCCTGCTGTAATTGAAAGTCAAATAAAAGAATTGGAAAGTGAATTTGACCGTCTGCTTATTTTTGCCGTTAATGAGAATGACATCGTTGACCAAAAGCTAAAACAAGTCAGCGAATCCATCCTTCATTTAAAGCAAAAGAAAAAACAGATCGAATACAGCACGGAACACTCTAAGGTAATGGAAGCTAAATCTAAAGAGGTCATGGCGCTGATTTCTGCAGAGGATCTTAACTTGACGGAATACTCCGACACCCTAGTTTACCGTATCGTTGAAAAAGTCACTGTACTTTCCAGTGAAGAAATTAAAATCCGTTTCATAGGCGGTTTTGAAATCACTCAGCCCCTTTATTGAAAAGCAGGCATAGAAAAATGCCGGTAGGTCCTACGCTGTCGGTATTTCTCTGTCCCTGCTTTTTCGATTGGGGCTACACCGTTCGCAGTGTCAACGATGTTAAGCAGCAAGAGAAGCCGTAAATGATGATGAAATTTTTTAATTTAGGAGAAGATCAAAATGGAACAGAAAAAAGCATGGGTAAAGCCGGAAATAAAGTTTCTTAAAGCAAAGACCTTAGAGGATCGGCCTGAGCTTTTAGAGGACCCAGTAATTCGGGCGTTTTACGAAAGCTGGAAAGAACGGGAAAACAAAACAAGGGAATCCGGAGCTGTAAGCATACAGCCTTAAAATAATGGATTCAATAATCTATCAGAGAAGGAAGGTTAAAAAATGAGGAAACTCAAAAGGTCGCTGGCTGTATTGCTGGCGGTGCTTGTACTCATTACAGCTTTACCGCTAACCGCGTTTGCGGATGAAGCGGCAGAAAGCCCGCCGATGGATACAGCAGCATCTATCGATGAAACGGTGCCAGATGAACCTCCTATATCGCCTGAAGATAATTCGGGTACCGTGGAGGCAAGTCCGCCGCCGTCGCCGGAGCCGTCGGCTGAACCGGATGCGGATGAAAATCCCGACGGTACGGAAGACAGCACGGCATCCGAGCCAGATGCAGCGCCTACACCTGACGTAAGTGCTACTCAGATGCCCACGCCAATTCCAACCCCAAACCCGATAAATCTCGAATACGAATATCTGCCCGAATCCGAAACAGGCGGACTGTTCGTATTTCCAGCGCCATACGGAGATGACCTGACACAGGAATATAGCGCCGAACATCCGGCATGGGATATTGCCGGAGATATTGGCTCTCCGGTTGTTGCTGCGAATGATGGCGTAGTGACTCAGGTTCAGATATGGGATGGCTCAGAAGATGAAACCGGCTCTATGAGCTATGGCAACATGGTTCAAATTAAGCACGGCGAGGAGTTAACCACGCTATACGCACATCTGTCGGAGATCAATGTACAGGAAGGTGATACGGTCGTGCGCGGTCAGCGCATCGGGCGTATCGGTGATACTGGAAATGCGACAGGGGCGCACTTGCATTTTGAGTTCATTACATCCAGCGGCAGAAAGGTGAGTCCAGACTGGCTCCTTGCATCCGACATTATGCCGCTGTTGTCTCCAGACCTTCCGTATGCCACGGTTAAAGAATGGTGTAATCGTCCGAACGGAACAAGAACCATTTCCGATTTCGGCGTGACGCGAGAGGAAGTTATAGCAGAGCTTTCTGCTCATGTGTCCGACTCCTACTATTTGGGTACACCCTATCAGGGGCGCGACTGGCAGTCACCGAATGGCGATCCGTCGTACAACGGTAGAGCCGGACTAAACTGCGGCGGCTTTGTGGCTTATGTACTCAGCAAGTGCGGATTGAACAGCGGAACATCGGACCTTTGGACGCACAGCGCGGGTCCGGTAGGTTCCGTCCAATGGTATATGACACAGAATGCAGACATCACCGGCGGCGCGTGGTGGGACTGGGATGGAGTATCTCCAGTTTATAACCGTATGCTGATGTGCGGCGCGGCAAACTATCCGCTGTGGGTACGCAACGCCGATCTCGTTGCGCACACATTTGCGACGAAAGCTGACATGTTAAGTTCGGGTGTGCTTGAAAAGGGAGATATTATTGTCATGATCCCCAAAGCAGCATCCTCCAGTGGTTTCAATGATTCTCACATCGGTTTCTTTTGGGGTAACAGCTCCAGCGAGGACAAGATGTGGCATTCTGATTTTTCAGGCAACCACATATCGACGATCACACCGAAGTCCCCGGACAACTCGTTCATCGTTATCAAATACGGTGAAAACACCTTTGATATCACGCTCACAAAGACCTCTGCGAACGTGACAATCACGAACAAAAACCCGAATTACAGTCTGGCGGGTGCGGTGTATAACGTATACACAAAAAATGCGACACCCGGTCATGACTACTCAAAGGATACGGTACAGGCTACATTTACAACAGACACCAACGGTAAGGCTAATCTCAGCAAGAAGCTGAAAGATGGCGATTATGCGGTAAAGGAAATTACTGCTCCGAAAGGGTATGTCCTTGACCCAACCATCCACTTTGTCAACATCAGCAGCGGTAATACCACGCTGAATGTTGTGGACGACCCGTCAAAAATTAAATTAACGGTTGTAAAGAAAGATGCAGGAACAGGCCAGAGTGTGCCGCAAGGCAACGCTTCTCTGGCCGGAGCAGTCTATGAAGTGACCTATAAGGTGAACGGAATAGACACAAAGGTACAGGGAACGACAAATGCGCAAGGCAGAGTGATGTTCCTCGATATTCCGCTTGGTACAGTAAAAGTGCAGGAGATAAAAGCCCCGGTTGGCTATAAGCTCGATACGATGGTACACACCTATACCGTTAACTCCGCCGGTACATCTGCTGTATATGAGCTGGAGCCTCTCGACGACTTCCGCGAGCAGGTTTTTCTCAATAAGATCAAGGTCATCAAAAAGGCCGAGATGGCCGGTGCGCCGGATATGCTTGAACCCGGAGCAAAGTTTGAGGTCTACCTCAAGAGCGCGGGCAGCTATGCAAACGCAAAAGCCGCCGAGCGTGATCTCATCACGATCGGCTCAGACGGCACAGCGACGACGAAGTTCTTGCCGTACGGCACCTATACAGTCCATCAGGTCGCGGGCGGCGCAGGCCGTAAGTTTGCCGCCGATTTCGACGTCTCTGTAAGTGCTGACAGCTCCACGCATGCTCCGTATGAGGTGAATCTTCGCAATGAGCTGAAGCCCGGTACAGCAAATATCGTCAAAACATCTGACGATGGTGTTGTTGCGGGTTTGAAATTCAAAATCACACGAAACATCGATAACTGGTCGCAGACCGTCACGACAGGCGCAAACGGTCAAATTGCGGTTAGTAATCTCCCGATCTACTCGGACATCGACGGTAAGCAGAAGATCCAGTACACCATTACGGAGATCGACACGCCGGATCGTTATGTGCAGCCCGCATCTCAGACTGTCACACTCACAGAGGGGCAGGCTACACCTGTACGATTCCATAACAAGCTTATTCGCGGCAGTTTGCAGATCATCAAGGTCGACCACAACGGTACAACACCGCTTGAGGGCGCGGAGTATCAGATCACAGATGCGGACGGTAGGGCCGTTGCAGCGAAGACAACCGGCAAGGACGGCAAGATCCTTGTTGAGAACCTGCGGTACGGCTCATACCACTATCAGGAGATCGAAGCGCCAAAGGGCTACGATCTCGACAGTACGATCTATGATTTCGCCATTGGGTATGACGAACAGGTCATTACCGTTACCCGAGAAAACACACCGAGCGTCGGCTCGATCTCGGTGTGCAAAGTGAACTCCGCAGGAACACCCATGTCCGGTGTTTCTTTTTTATTGGAGTTTTCTGTGGATGACGGCGCATCATGGAAGCCGGTCGTTGCCCGTCCTGCGGGCAGCGAGGTATCGATTGGCGGCTGTGACAGTTCCGGCCTCAAGGACGGTGTGCTGGTTACAGGAGATGACGGTATCGCGGCATTCACGGGATTACAGATCGACAATCAGACTGTGAAGATTCGGTATCGTCTGACCGAGATTGCGACCCGTGATGGCAGTACACTCATGACGACTGTCCTGTATGACGGCAGTCTGCCTGATGTGAACGGCGACACGGAGATCACCGACGTCAAGATCACGGCGGTCAATAACCGGAACCTGGAACTGCCCAATTCGGGCGGCAGTGGTTTCCCTGTATCTTCGGTCGGCACAGTACTGATCTTTATCGGTCTGTTTTTCTGTGTCGGTTCGATTCGGGTTTTACGCAAGGCCCGGTAAAACAGGATTCGAGGGGATTCTACACCCCTTGAAATATAAAAATAAACTTTGAAAGGAATGTAGAAAATGAAAAAAGCGAGCATTATCGCAAAACTCGGAGCAGCAGCTATGGCGGCTGTCATGGCGTGCTCCAGCATTGCTGCATCGGCGGCAACCGTCCCCAATGCAACAATCGACACCACTCGTAAAACGTCTCTTGAGCTTTACAAGTACGATTTTACGACAGCCCATGAGGACGGTAAGCTGAACACCGATTCCTATGTTTCCACTGGTCTGCCGGATGATGCGGTTGAAACCGCACTGGCAGACTACGCCATTCAGGGCGTTGTCTTCACCTATACAAAGGTCGCGGACGTGACAACCTATTCGGCACCGGAAGCAGACGGCTACAAGGACATGGTGCTCTATGAGATGCCCGACAATGCCAAGACAACCCAGTTCCTCACAGCTCTTGGTCTGGACGCGTCCGACGCTTACAGAACGGACGGCGGTAATCTCTACTTCGTATCCGATGTTCTCATCGACGGTCTTTCCGGTCAGCTCACGACGATTGAGAGCCAGACAAAGAACGCTCTTGAGAAGTTCGTAAGAGACAACGGCGGTACGGATATGACCGAGACGGACGCAAACGGCCATTCCAGTAAGACAGGCATGGATCAGGGGCTTTACATCCTTGTTGAAACCTATGTGCCGGAGAACGTCAAGGACACAACCTCTCCGTTCCTCGTTTCTCTGCCGATGACCACCATCGACGGTGATGACTGGAACTATGACGTTACTGTTTACCCGAAGAACGAAACCGGTATGCCGACCCTTGAAAAGACTCTGCGTGAGGACAAGGATGATACAGGTAAGCATGGCGGCACAACAGACGATATTACCGACGGCTATGATCACACAGGTACAGGCTCTGACGGTGACATTGTTGACTACCAGATTATCTCCACACTCCCGACAATCACTTCTAATGCGACCGCTCTGACGACCTACACCTATGTTGACACGCTCTCCAAGGGTATCGAGTACAACAAGCAGGATGTTCAGATTGAGTGGTTCAAGGACAAGACCTGCACTCCGGAAAATCTCATCACGACATGGACGGAAGCAGACAACAAGTTTGCGGTTACCTACGGCACGGCGGCAAACAACGCCACAACCATGACAATCGAAATGACAGCAACAGGTCTGAACGAGATCAACAACAGCGACGCTGTTTATGACCTCGCAGCAAGCCTGTATAGAGGTTATTCCGACTGCACCATGCGTATCACCTACAAGGCAACCGTCAATAGTTCCGCTGATACCGTTTACGGCGACAACGGCAACCCCAACGACGTTGTACTGACATGGAAGCGTACAAACACTGAATACTTTGATACTTTGGAGGACGACTGCCACTTCTATGTATACGGTCTTGATCTCCTCAAGCAGTTCTCTGACGGCAAGGGTGACTTTGCAAATGTTCAGTTCAAGCTCTACAACAATACCGACCAGTATTGGGTGACCGCAGAGCTTAACGAGACGGAGGGCATCTACTACGTCAAGGATCAGGCTGCTGATGAAGCAGACGCGACGACCTTTATCCCGGTTTCCACCGGTAAGATCATCGTCAGGGGTCTTGAGGATGATGAATACATCATCACCGAGATAGCGACAGACGATGGCTACACGCTGCTCAAGGATGCGATCACGGTTGTGATTACATCTGCTGAGAACGGCATTGTCTGCGACGTATGCGGCAAGTCCGGTATTACGGCGACAGCAACCGTAAACGGTGACGCAGTTGGTATGATCGAGGATAATGGCTCTCTGAGCGCCATTGTTCCGATGAGCGTTGTCAACACACGCGGCTTCGATCTCCCGCAGACCGGCGAGAACGGCACATGGATGTTTGCAGTCGGCGGCGTCCTGATCGTAAGCCTGAGTGCAGCCGTCATCTTCTTTATCCTTGCGAAGAAGAGAAAGGCTGACGAACAGTAAGCGTACACCTCATTTTCGATATACATTCCCCATTTTCGCGGGGTCAGCGGGTGCCTGCTGACCCCCAACCAAAGCCCATACCGCAGCGTGTGGGTTTTGGTTGAAATAAAATGAAGGAGCTGTCTATGAGAATAACTAAGCAAACAATCTACTGCACCCTTGCCGTCCTGTTTTTGCTGATCGCGGTCGTCTGTGGCTATCTGCTGCTTGACAGTCAGCATCAAAAGGATGAGGGCCGAAGCGCATTCCGGGAGCTGGCGTCGGCCGTAAATGAAGCGCAAACGACAAAGCAGGAAGCTCCGGATGAGCCTCCTGCTGAAACAGAAAACAGTCTGCTTGCAGTGTACCGCGCTCTCGCAGAACAGAACGCCGACATGGTCGGGTGGATACGGATTGAAGGAACGACGATCGATTACCCGGTGATGCAGACGCCGGATGATTTCAATTTCTATCTGCGCAGGAACTTCGACAAGGAGTACAGCAATCTCGGTACGCCGTATATTCAAGAGAACTGTGATCTCAAGACGAGTGACAACCTCATTCTCTACGGTCATCATATGCTGGACGGCGGGATGTTCAGCGATTTAGATTTGTATAAGAAAAAGTCCTTTTGGGAAAAGCACAAAACCATCCGTTTTGACACGCTGGATGAGATCGCCGAGTATGAGATCCTTGCGGTCATTGTGACGACGGCGTATCGCCCGGACAGTTTTCGGTATTACGAGTACACAGGGGGCTCTCAAGAGCAGTTCGAGAAGTATGTTTCCGACTGCAAAAGGTTGTCGCTGTATGATACCGGCGTGAACGCCGAATACGGCGACAAGCTGATCACACTTTCGACCTGTGAGTACAGCCAAAATGACGGGCGGCTGCTGGTTGTTGCGAAAAAGACGGAGGATTGATCCAAATGAAAAAGAAGTTTCTGTTCCCCTTTCTATGTTTCATTCTGCTCCTGCTGATCGGCATAGGGCTTATGCTCTATCCGCTGATCTCCAACTGGTACGGAGAGCGGGTACGGTCTACGGTTGAGGTGCAGTACAACGAGGCCATAGCGAAGCTGGAGGATGAAAGCATCCGGGAAGCGTTCAGGGCCGCACAGGAATACAACGAATCTCTATACAGCGTGCAGCTTGACCCGGCGGCAGCGGTGGATGAGTATGACAGCCTGCTGAATCTCTCCGGGAACGGTATCATGGGCTATGTGGAGATTCCTGTGATTGATGTGAATCTGCCGATCTATCATACGGTCGCGGAATCCTCCTTACAGAAAGGCGCCGGTCATATGCCGGGTACCTCCCTGCCAATCGGCGGCAAAAGCACGCACGCCGTGATCTCCGCACATTCGGGGATGTCCGACGCGCGGATGTTTACCGACTTAGACAAGGTGCAAAAAGGAGATCTGATCCTGCTTCATGTGCTGGGCGATACGCTCGCCTATGCGGTCGACACGATCACCGTCACCGATCCTGCCGACATCGAAGCCATAGAGATCCGGCAGGACAAAGACCTTGTGACGCTCGTCACCTGCACGCCCTACAGCGTCAACACCCACCGACTGCTGGTACGCGGACACAGGATCGAGCTGACCGAGGAAGAAATCACCGAAGAGACGAAGGCTACTGAGCCGGAAGCCTCCACTTGGATGGAGAAGTATATTGAAGGAATTTTCTTCGGCTTCATTATAGGTGGCGCTGTTCTTGTACTGGTGAGAGCTCTATCAAAAAAGGTTCGAGAGAATCAATAAAAAGTGGAAACGAGTTCGGAGTTTTCGCTTGCAGTAAAAAAGTTTTGAACTATAATTGGTGTGAGAAGTTGAAAGATTGCAAAAAGGGAGTGATTTTATCATGAAGAGACTTAGCAAAAAGAAGGTCGTCGGCATCGCGCTGGGAATTGCGGTGCTCATTATTCTGATTATGCTCTGCGTTTCGGCTTGCAGCAGTCATGCCGGTAGCGTCCCCGAAAGCGACTCGAAATCTTCTGTTGTAAGCGAGGTTGAAAGCAGTAAAATGGAGAGCCGTAAGGAAGAAAAGCCTGCCGTCAAGCCGACTGCGAAACCGACAAGTGCGCCGGATAAAGGTGACGTGGATAAGACTGCAAGCAGTAAGTCGGATAGCAGTGCGAAGCCTGCGGTGAAGCCCACGGCAACACCAAAGCCGACAAGTAAGCCGGTCGTTACACCCACCCCAAAGCCTACGGCAGAATCGACCTCAACGCCCACCGCTGTACCAACCATGAAGCCCACACCTGTTCCGACTGCGACGCCGGAACCCGAAAAGGTCTGGGTTGTAGACGTACCTGCGCAGGAGGAACAGGGACATTGGGAAGAAGATGGTTATTGGAAAAGTGATCCGGCATATCAATGCAATCAATGTGGCACAATATATACTTCAATAGAAGGAATCCATGAACATCTTAGCGATTGGGATGGTGAGTGTGCCAGTTATACAGAGATTTCAGGCGAATTGTATTGGGTATCTACCGGTAGGTTCTGGGTAGTTGATGTTCCAGCGCAAGAAGAAAAAGGGCACTGGGGATATAAGTAAACACCTGTCTTTGATCAAATGAGGGTATCCTTTGGAGCAAGAGGGTAACGCAACTACTCGAGATATCACTTCCGTTGAGTTGATTTTGATTGATCTGTGACATGATTCCGAGAAGTCTCTTCAATAAAGCAATCGTCCAGGAGGGATACTTTGAATTTAACAATTACAATTCCTTTTCACCGTGATGCAGCATCTATATCTTGCAACACGACGTCATCCTTATAGAGCTCGCCCGTGAAAGCCCGAGAATCATCGCTTTGAATAATATATATATCCAAAATATAATCTTGAAGCCCGTTTTTCATAAAAGTATCATCTCCATTACTTATCATATACGACGTAGCACATATATCCGAGTTATTACCATATACAACAACTATGCGGTTATGTGAATCAACACTTTGATAGGTTCCAACTGTAGACAATGTACTCGCTGTTCCCCAGCAACTATACCTACCGGTCATCCAGTTCTTTTTAAGGATAATCAATTTATTATATTCTGCTTCTTGAAAAAATATCCCTGAAAAATCCCCGTTATTACTTGTAGCAAGAGGAATATTTTCAGAAGATCCTGTCGTTGTAACATTGATCGCTCCAACTAT